>Ga0078972_1000337_pt1 | contig 195644 bp, 140 predicted proteins | sample YelNatPaOPGAMG01_FD_67568 | JGI IMG/M metagenome (GOLD analysis project Ga0078972, IMG submission 67568) | Hot spring thermophilic microbial communities from Obsidian Pool, Yellowstone National Park, USA - OP-RAMG-01 (SPADES assembly) (version 2) | ecosystem: Environmental > Aquatic > Thermal...
GGGGTGATTTATCTGACGGAAATGGAGCGCCACGCTGCGCAGGGGTTGGAGTTACGGGAAGCGGCGCTGGAAGGCGCCTGTACGGAGTTGCGTCCGCTGCTGATGTTAATCACGGTAGCCTTGCTGGGTATGTTGCCCGCGGCTATGGCTACCGGCATAGGGTCTGACATCCAACGCCCGCTCGCTACCGTGATCGTGGGCGGGCTGGCGTCCACGCTAGTCATCACGGTGTTGGTCTTGCCGTGCTTGTATTACGGAATTCACCTGCGCCAGGCGAAGGACGGAAATGGCGGGTAACCAGCCCGCTTGTCCCGTGATATGATTTTTAGCGGTTCTGAACGGAACCGTTAAGGAGTCTGCATGAGGAAGATGCTTTTTGCCTTGCTCGGCGCACCGCTGCTGTTTGCGCAAGATTTTCGGGCCACGATCACCGGCAACGTGACGGACCCGACCGGGGCAGGCGTACCCGACGCCCAGATTCGCGCGATTCAACGCGGGACGAACCAGACCATCGAAGTCAGGAGCGAAAAGGACGGCTACTATACCCTCCCCTATCTGCAACCCGGCACTTACGACATCGAGGTGACCGCCGCTGGTTTCAACAAGCTGCGCCGGGAGAATGTGACGCTTCTGGTGGCGCAGAAATTGGATCTTCCCTTAAAACTGGAGCTGGGAAAAGTTTCCGAACAGGTCACCGTGACTGCCGAGGTGGAGACGGTCCAAACCGCAGATGCTTCTGGAGGCATGAACTTTGATTCTTTGATGACCAGCGAGTACCCCATCAGTGGCCGTCAAGTTTACATGCTCATGGAACTCGCCCCCGGCGTGCTGTTTACGCAGGAGGAGTTTGGCACTACCGGCCACTCAGGTACGCGAGCGTGGGACGTAAACGCTAAATATGTCATGAACGGCGGTGTGGAAGGAACCAATTCCTTCAGCCTGAATGGCGCGCCGATCAGCCTCACCGGGACCTGGCAGCTTGCTCCCAACGTAGATGCGGTGCAGGAATTCAAGGTGATGGTGAACACTTACGACGCCGCGATTGCCCGTACGGGGGGCGGAAGCGTGAACACAACCTTGAAATCGGGCACGAACGTGTGGCATGGCACAGTGAACCACTCGTTCCGCAACGCCATTCTGGACGCCAACTTCACTCAAAATAACCGGGTGGGCGCACCGCGCGGGAAGCATATCTGGAATCAACCTAGCTTTACGTTAGGGGGACCCATCCGCCGGGATAAAGATTTTATTTTCGCCAGCTACGAAGGGCTGCGCGAACGGCTGCCGTTTCCGGCCGTTTCCAACACGCCGCCGCTCGACTTGCGCGACGGGCAACATTTCACCCAGTACAAAATCGTGATCAATGATCCTCTCACCGTACATCCGTGCGTGCCTGGAATAGACGGCGTCACCAGTTGCTCCCGGCCCGATATCCGGTCTCCTTTCCCCGGAAACGTGATCCCTGCCAGCCGCATCAATCCCATCGGCCAGAAAATCCTATCGATGTACCCGGCGCCTAATATGCCCGGGCTGACTCAGAACTTCGTCGCAACCGGCAATGTCGGCATCTATCGAGTTGACCAGCCGATCGTCCGCTGGGACAAAGTAATCGGCGATAACGACCGATTTTACGCGATCACTACTTTCCAAAAGGGCCATGAGTTTCGCAACCAGACGGGTTTTCCTCCGCCGGTTTCCGCAGGGAACATGTGGTCCGAACGCCAAGACATCAATATCATTTTGGACTGGACCCGCATCCTGTCACCTTCCGCGGTGCTTGACGTCCGCGCTTCTTTTGGCCGTTTTACGTCCATGTTCCCTTATGGATTAATGGATTCCGGTTTCACGGTGAATGACCTCGGCATGACCAAGATGATTCAAGCGCCGACGTCGCACTCCAAACATCCGCCCCGGATTCAGCTAGATCAGTATACGGATCTGTTCTCCAACAACGCGAATCTATACAACTGGAACACCGACAACCAGTGGAATCTCGTGCCCACCATCACGGTGACACGCGGCGCTAAGACCATCAAAACGGGTCTGGACTTGGTGTATGCGGCCAGGGGAGCGGGCAGCGTGGGTTATTCGAATGGATGGTTTCAGTTTACGCGGAAATGGACCCAGCGCTACCCGCTGGTTGGCGGAAACACTTCAGATGGTTCCGGTGTGGCGGATATGCTCTTAGGGCATCCGAACAACGGACAGATCGACTGGAACGACACCTATTATCGAAGCTGGCCTTACTTCGGCGTGTTCATTCAAACCGATTGGAAAGTGCGCCGGAATCTAACTCTCAACCTGGGCTTGCGATATGACGTGCAGTTTCCGTTTGTGGAGCGCTGGGATCGTCAAAACGCCGGATTCGATTTCAACGTGAAAAACCCGGTCAGCGACGCAGTCCTCGCTCAGTGGCGGAAATTCAAGGCCCAATACGACGCTACGAATCCTCGCTTCCCCTATCCGGATCCTCCGCCTGAGATTCGCGGCGGGAAGACCTTTATTCAACCGGGCGGTCCACGTCGCGTTTACGCCACCGACTGGAGCAACATTCAGCCGCGTTTCGGTTTGGCTTGGCAGTTTGCTTCACGGAGCGTGTTGCGGACGGGTTTCGGAATTTACCACCGCACAGCTACTCAGACCGGCTACACGGACGGCTTCAGCCAAACCACCGACTATATCGAATCGCTGGACGGGGGGCTAACGCCCAGCTCCGGTTTTACGGGTCCGTATTCCCTTCAGAACCCATTTCCGGATGGGATTGTCCCGCCCACCGGGCGTGAATTGGGATTGTTGACCAATATTGGCCGAGCAGTGAGCTTCGATGGAAGGCAGCGTCCCATTCCCCGCACGTTCCAGTACTCTTTCGGCTTGCAGCGGCGGACCCTTTGGAATGTCCTGTTAGACGCTTCTTACGTAGGCAGCATCACGAACAAAGAGACGGTCGTTTACGACATGAACTACTACTCGAAAGAAGCGATCTTACAAGGACGCCAGGTGAGCAACTACATGGACCGCACGGTGAATAACCCCTTCTATGGAATTTTCCCTGCCAACGCGACGCTCGGCGCCTCCGCCACAGTCGCCGCCCGCGAGCTGTATCGCTACTACCCAGGGTTCCAGGGGATTAGCATGCAAACCAATCCTTGGGGATCCTATCGTTATGACGCGCTTCAGTTGAGGGCGGAGAAACGTTTTATGGGCAACCGGTCCAAAGGCGGTGCGCTCACGATGGTGTTTTCGTACACATTTTCCAAGAACTTCCAAGATAAGACGCGCCGCAACAACTGGAACCTGGAAGAGCCCCTTCTCCACCAGCTAGTTTCCTATGACAAGCCGCAGAACATCTCATACAGCGGCGTTTGGGATGTGCCGCTGGGAAAGCGCCGCGCCATTTACACGAATCCGGGTCCGGTGATGGATAAAATCGTCAGCGGGTGGACTGTGAACTGGATTTTCCGCTTCGCTTCCGGCAACCCTGTGACGTGGATGAACCAGCAGTTCTTATGTGGCAGTTACCTAGTACATCCGCAAACGCGAGACCGCTGGTTTAACAACGACCCCTCTTGCTACAAAGCGTGGCCCGCGTACACATACAGTAATTTCCCTGAGCGGTTCCCATGGCTGAGGCAGATGGATTTGATGAACATCAATCTGGCCGCCAGCAAGAACTTCACGCTGACCGAGCGGTTCCGGTTCACGCTCCGCGGCGAGGCGTTCAACTTGATGAACAAGCCCTATTACGGTCCTCCGGATACGAACTACCAAAGCACGCGTTTCGGGATGTTGCCGTTGGATCAGCGAAACTTCCCGCGGTTTGTGCAACTCTCAGCCAAATTGAGCTTCTGAGGGTCCGCGCCGGCTCTGGCGGCGGTCACTGCGCCAGAGCGGCGTGGATGCGGTCCGTCAGCGTTTCGACAAACCGATCGGGCACGAAGCCATTCAAACGCGCTAGAACCTCACCCTTGCGAGAAAAAACCACCGTCGTGGGGATGGAGGAAATACGCAGCAGGCGGCCCAATCCGTCTTCAAAATAGACCGGCAGATCCCACTTTTGCGCCTCGACAAACCCGGGCACGACGGAACGGTCTTCATCTGTGTTCACAGCCAGGAAGACAACGTCGTCCCGTCCAGCGAACTTCCTCTTGACTTCATCGAAAAGCGGTCTTTGCGCCCGGCACGGTGCGCACCAAGTGGCCCAGAAATCCATGACAACAACCTTGCCGCGGAGCGTGCTGAGCTGTAGGGGTTGGCCACTGAGGCTGGAAAGCGTGAATTCCATGGGGTTGGTAAGCCCCGCGTTGGGGTCGATGGCGCGCAGACGGTTCAAACGTGAGGCCGCCGTAATCTGCGCGCGGTCATAAGCGGCGAGGATCTCATCGCCGAGCCCCTTTGAAGCGCCGTGAACTTTCCTGTATAACTCCGCCATCCGGAGGCGGTCCTGCGCGCGCGTGACATCGGCGATGCCGGCTTCATTCAGCACGAAGGCGTCTGCCAGTGCGCTTATGGCCTCGTCAAGCTTTCCGGCTTTTTCCAACCAGTGGGCTGCTTCCCGTGAGGCCTCCGCACTTGGATTTGCGGCAAAACTCCTGCGCGCGGCGGTTATGGCTTCGTCCACCTTCCCCAACTGGCCAAGCGCTCGCGCTTGATACAGGATGACGCGTCCGAGTGCGGCATCCAGCTCTGCGCGAACCCGCCCGCGGTCGCGTGGTCCGGGATCTTTCTTTTCCTGCTCGCGCAAAAGCTGTTCCGCTCTGGTCGAGAAAGCTAGCGCTTTACTGAAATTTCCAGCGCCGGGTTCCTTCAGCAAAGCCCGGCCGAGATTTTCGAGCAGCCGGGCATCCGCCGAGTCAGGATGGGCTTCCAGATGTTTCAGCCCGTATTTCACGATTCGGGCGTCGTCCTGGATATCCATGGCGGCGCGGAGAATGCCACGCTCGAGGTCAGCACGGCGCGGCGAGTCGGGGTATTTTCTTAAATGCTCTTCTACCACGCTGATGAATTCGGCTGCGCCGCCTCCGGCGACGGAAAGAGCATCGCGAAGCATCTCTTCTTCGGCTTCCCGGCTGATGCTTTGAGCGTGGAGCCCGAGAGCGAAAAGCAGAATGAAGACGGCGGAACGTGGCATCAATTCGCCTTCGGCTTACCCGCACGGAACGCGGCAGCGAGCGCCGCCGCCCGCTCGCGGGCCATGTGCATAAAAGCTTCGTTCTTTACGATCCGGTCCAGCCAGGGCAAAAACTGTGCGGGCGTAACAATGCGTCCCCGTTCCCATGCCGCTTGTAGTTCCAGCAACGCCTGGTTGACTCCCAACTTGTCGAAGCGCACCGCCCTCTCCAGTCTTGCCGCGTGGATTTGAGACTCGGTAATCCGCTCGAACCAGTCTTGGAGCAGACGCGCATCGGGATCCTGCGTAAAGTTAAACTTGACTTCGTGGTTTACCCCGTCGTCCTCCCAGCGGAACACTTTTTCGCCCATATAAGCCACTTTGACGCCAGCATCTAGCGGCCGCTGGAAATAACTGACTTTCGCGGCGAGGTTGAAGATCTCATTCACCGCAGCCTCACCAAGTTCGAAACGGAGCGGGCTGTCGTCTTTGGGGTCTTCGGCGTACACGCCTTTGCCATCGCGTTCCACTGTGATCCGTACATAGGGGGGAACGCTGCCCTTAAAGGTCTTGGTGTACACAATGCGTGGCGCCGCGTTTGCGCTAAGCGGCGCAACCCATGCGAGGACGCATAGCAGCGGCGAGAAACTAGCCCCTGTCATCTACTTCCAGTTTATGCCCTATCGAGGTCCGCGTGGCGTGGCAGATGGCTACGGCGAGTGCGTCCGCCGCGTCTTCCGAAGGAACTTCCGCATCGAGCTTGAGAATCGAGCGGACCATTTGCTTCACCTGCTGCTTCTCAGCGCGGCCATAACCCACGACGCTGGTCTTGATCTGAGTGGGGGAATACTCGCCCAGTGGGATGCCCGCCTCAGCGACCGCCAGCAAGGCCACCCCGCGGGCATGCGCTAGTTTCAGCGCAGTGCGCGCGTTCAAAGCATGAAACACACTCTCCACCGCCGCTGTTTCCGGGTGGTATTCGCCGATGACTCGGCGCAAACCCCGGGCAATGACAAGCAAGCGCGCATCCAAGGCTTCTTTCGGGTCGCTGCGGAGCACGCCTGCCGTAATCAGACGGTGTGTGCGCCCGTCGCTTTCAATCACGCCAAAGCCCGTCCGCTCCGTCCCGCAGTCAATGCCGAGAACACGCATGACGCCGGCCTAGGCCATTGCCTCCATTTCCTTCTCGTCGATGTCGAAGTTCGACCACATGTTCTGCACATCGTCGTGGTCTTCGATGGCTTCGGCGAGCTTCAGCATGTTCTGGGCCTGTTTCCCTTCCAGCTTCACCAAGTTTTTCGGAATCATCGCGATTTCTGCGGAGAGCGTTGGGATGCCGGCTTTGTGAATCGCTTCCAGAACCTTTTCGTGCATTTCTGGCGGCGACAAGACCTCCCAGTTGCCGCCTTCATTCCTCAGGTCGTCGGCGCCGGCTTCTAAAGCCACCGCCATAAGGTCGTCTTCGCTGACTTTGTCGCCCTCGATGATGATTTGACTTTTTCGGTCAAACATCCAGGCGACGCTTCCTTGCTCGCCGAGATTGCCGCCATTCTTTGAGAAAAGGTGGCGGAGTTCGCTAACCGTGCGGTTGCGGTTGTCGGTGGCCACGAGGACCAGGACCGCAGCGCCGCCGGGCCCATAGCCTTCAAACATCACCTCTTCGATTTGGCCGCCTTCGAGTTCGCCGGTGCCGCGCTGGATGGCTCGTTTGATGTTGTCGCTCGGCATGCTGACGCTTTTCGCCGCCATGATTGCGGTGCGCAGGCGCGGATTCGCGTCCGGGTCGCCACCGCCCTGCCGGGCGGCAATCATGATTTCCTTGATGATGCGGGTGAAGATCTTCCCCCGTTTCGCGTCTAGGGCGGCCTTTTTGTGCTTGATGGTCGCCCATTTCGAGTGTCCTGACATAGAAAACCTCTTGCTGCGGTGATCTCGAACCTAATTCTTGAGGATACCAGAGCGACAGCGCCATTGCCTACCTGGGCCTCCGTTTCCGGAACGTACAACATGTACAATAAAAACCGCCCTTATGAAGGCCCAGAACCAACCGCGAACTTTATCGCCCGTATCCCGCCGCCGATTTCTCGCCACGTCAGCGACGGCGGTCGCTGCCCGGCCGGGGTATGTAGCGGGTAGTGACGTCATCCGAGTAGGAGTCATCGGCTGCGGCGGGCGCGGCGAAGCCGCCGCCATGAACGCTATGAATGCAGACAAGGGCGTCCGGATAACAGCTCTGGCGGACGTCTTAGTCGACCGGGCTCAGGAAAAACGGAACGCCTTAAAACTCAGATACCCTCAACAGGTAGAGGTCCCCGACGAGCGCTGCTTCGGCGGTCTCGATGGCTACAAACGAGTCATCGAATGCGCGGATGTGGTCATTATCGCCAACGCCGCCAAGTTCCATCCTCTGCATATGGAGGCTGCGATTCGCGCCGGCAAGCATGTGTTTGTCGAGAAACCTCATGCCATCGATCCGGCAGGCCTAAAAGTCGTGCGGGACGCTTGCCGCCTGGCTCGTCAGAAGAACTTATGTGTAGTTTCCGGCCTCCAGAGCCGCTACAACACGATCTATCAGGAGACTATCAAACGGGTGCATGACGGCGCCATTGGAGATATCATCGCGATCCAGGAAACTTGGCTGCGCCCACCCTATGTCCTTTACAGGCGCCGCCCAGGAATGACGGAAGTGGAGTACCAGCTCAGCAATCAGTATCACTTCCACTGGCTTTCGGGCGATGACGTGCCGCAAACCCTGATTCATAACCTGGACCGCGCTTGTTGGGCGCTGAAAGACCAGTCCCCGATAAGGGCTTGGGGAATGGGTGGGCGCTCGACGCTGCGAGGCGAAATCTACGGCAGCGTTTTTGACCACCATGCCGTATGCTACGAGTTTCCCGGTGAAGTCCGCGTTTACGCCTATTGCCGCACCATTCCGGACTGCTACAACGAGAACTCCAGCTTGCTGCTCGGCGCCAAAGGACGGTGTATGGTCATGCAAGGCCGGATCGTTGGTGAAAACCCATGGCAGTATTCCGGCCCGAAAGTGAACGCTTACGATTTGGAGCACGTAGCCCTGTTCAAAGCGCTCCGCTCCGGTAAGCCTATCAACAGTGAAGACTACATGCTTCGCGCTACGGCTACGGTTCTCATGGGGCAGTTCAGTTGCTACACCGGCAAGATGGTGAGCTGGGACGACATCCAGAAATCCGACTTTTGTTTCACTCCGAGACCCGAAGACGTACGCCTGGATATGGAGCCGCCTGTCAAGCCGGATTCAGAAGGAATCTATCCGGTTTTCGTGCCGGGCGTCACCAGGCTGTTATAAGCCGGCTAGTTGAGGAACAAGGTGCGGTACAGCGTGTCGCGCTGCTTGGGAATGAAACCTGCGTCGCGAATGATGCGGCGCAATTCTTCTTCCGTGGCGCGGTGGTGAGCTCCCGCTGCGGAGACGACGTTTTCTTCAATCATAATGCTGCCCACGTCGTTACCCCCGAAGCGGAGTGCGACCTGACACGTTTTGAGCCCCTGCGTTACCCAGGAAGCTTGAATATTGGGGATGTTATCCAGGTAAAGCCGTGAAATGGCCAATGTCTTCAGGTATTCTACGGCCGTCGCTTCCTCTCGCACAAACCGCCCGAGCGCGGTGTTCTGGCGTTGGAACGTCCATGGGATAAAGGCGGTAAATCCCCCGGTTTCCGTCTGGAGGTTTCGGATGACGTCCAGGTGGTTCATGCGCTGCTCGATAGTTTCCCCGCATCCGAACATCATGGTGGCGGTGGTGCGCATGCCCAGGCGGTGGGCGATGCGATGCACCTCCACCCACTCGGAGGTTGAGCATTTCAACCGGCTGATGCGACGCCGCACGGCGTCATCCAGGATTTCCGCGCCGCCGCCGGGGATCGAGTCAAGACCCGCGTCGCGCAGGCGGGCGATTGCGTCCCGCAGGCTGATGCCGCTAACCTCCGCGATATGCAGGATCTCAGGTGATGAGAAACAATGGAGATGGATTTTCGGAAACCGCCGTTTGATCGAGCGTAGCAAGTTCTCATACCACTCGATCTTCAGCTCCGGATGAAGCCCCCCTTGCATCAAGACGCCTGTGCCGCCTAGGTCTACCGTCTCTTGAATCTTCGCCAAGATCGTTTCGATAGGCAACACATAGCCTTCGGGGTGGCCTGGCGGGCGGTAGAAAGCGCAAAAGGTGCAATACTCGATGCAATAGTTTGTGTAATTGATATTGCGGTCGATGATGTACGTGACTACGCCTTCAGGATGGTGCTTTTTCCGTACTTGATCAGCCGCCATGCCGATTCCGAGCAAGTCGGGATCGCGGAACAGATCCACCGCTTCCTCACGCGACAACATGCCTGCTTTCACGCCCCAGCTTCTTTGAGCGTATCAAACCTGGCGGCCATTTTGAGAAACAACCGCAAACCCTCACGCTCCCGGGGACCGATTTCATGCACCAAACAGCGGGTCAGGTAGTCGCGCACCAACGGCTCGGGCAGCCGCCGCGCCGGCGATTCCCGGCGGATGATCTCCTCCAGGTGCATGCGTCCCTCCGTCCACGAAGTGCGGAACACGGAATGCAAATCCAGAGAGTGGCGATTCGGCCTGCCGGCCCATAGGGCAAACACCATAGGGAGCCCCGTGGCTTTGTTCCACTCGGCGCCCAGATCCCAAACCTCAAAAGGCGGCGGATCCGCAGCCATCCGCAGCGCAGCATCCCCGATCAGCAGGGCGGCATCCGCGCGGGACAACATCCTTCGAAGATCCGGCTTTTCCGGCGTTACCGCCGGCGCACATCCCCCTTGCTCAGCGAGAAAAAGGCGGGCTAGCAGAACTGAAGTGCGCGAGTTCACATCCGCGGCGAGCACTCGGACCTGGCGTAAAGGCTTTTTGGAGATCAGCAGGATGCTACGGATCTCGCCCCGACAGGCGATGCCAACATCGGAGATGGCCTCCAGACCCAGACGTTGGATTTCGATCACAGGCGCCAGGCCGATATCCACATCGCCTCGCGCCAATCGGTCTGCGCAATCCGCGGGGGAAGAAAATGCGATATTGAACAGCCCGCGCTGGGAGCCGTACGACAAACCCCACACCAGTGGCGCCGTGTTCAAGTAATTTACGGCGCACACATTCAAACGAGGAGTAGTGGAATACGCCAGAGTCAACTACCAGTGTATCGCGGGTTTCCGTCCGTCCGCGAGAAGAGAATGTGTTATGTTTCCTCTAGAGTGCTGTACAAGAGTAGGCGTTTCCTAGTGGACCATTCCATGCGTAAATTGAAACTCGGAATCCTAGTGTTCTGGATGCTATCGGCTGGTGTTTTTGAAGCTCGTGGCCAGTTGGTGTTAAACCCTACGCCGGCGCGTATCGCCGGCCATGCCACGGCGCAGCTATACTCCGGCGCCCCTAATTTGGTGGAAGGGCGGGAGTTGTCGGCGCCGCAGGGTGTGGCGGTGGACATGTCTTCAGGAGCTCCGGGACCTGTGTACGTCGCAGACACGGGAAATAATCGCGTCTTAGCGTGGGCGAGCGCTGCTGCATTGCAGAACGGTATGCCTGCGGACATTATCATCGGGCAGCGTGACCGGTATAGTACGAGTCCGCAAGGACCGTCGACCGGCTTCAGCAGCGGCTTAGCTTTTCCGGTGGGGCTGGCTGTGGATGCAAGCGGGAATCTTTACGTGGCCGATTGCGGAAACAACCGCGTGCTGCGCTTCCCCCGGCCGTTTGAGCAACGAGGCGATACCCGGATCCCCGACATGGTGATCGGCCAGGTGAATTTCTCCAGCAGCGCGCCCAACGCCGGCGGAATCTCCGCTAAGACGCTGGCCCTTAGCGGAAGCGGATCGGTTTATTACGCGGGCATCGCTTTTGACCGCATCGACGCTACCGGAAGGCCTGAAGCAACCTCCAACCTTTGGGTTTCGGATCCAGGAAACAACCGCATTCTACGCTTTCCGGCTGAAGCTTTGCGGGCTGGGACCAACGGTCCTGCCGCTGATCTTGTCATTGGACAACCGGACTTCACTTCCAACCGTTCACCTGCCCCGCCGAAAGAGGTTTACCCCCCAGCCTACAAGGAAGGACTCACGCTACCGGCGGGTTTGGCGTTTGACCCTTCAGGGCGGTTGTATGTAGCGGATCTGTTAAACCGGGTTCTGGTATATACTCCGCCGTTCGACCAAAACGGGAAACCGGCATCGCGCATCCTCGGCGTAAGTCCAAACGCGGTGACAAGCCCCCAGCAACAGCCAACTACGGTTTCGCCTTACAGCTTGGGCGCCGTGGTTGTGTCAGGACAGACGGTGACTCGCATTCCTCCACAGTCGCTGTTTGTTTTCAACAACATGGTGCACGTGCTCGATGGTCCTGTGAACCGCATCCTGCGTTTCGATCCACTCGAGCAATGGCCTGGTGAAGACATAAGTTTTTCACCGGCTGCGAAAGCGGTCTTCGGACAGAACGATTTCGTGAGTTCCAGGCCGAACCGCGGTCAGGCCGAACCGGGTCCGGGGACCTTTGCGAATCCGTCGGCCGCATGTGTTGCCGGAAATGACATTTACGTGGTGGACAGCGGCAACAACCGCGTGCTTGTATTCCGTGGAGGCGATCTGAATGCAGCTTCGCGGGTGCTCGGTCAAGACGGGTTCAATTTCAACGCGCGCAACCTTGTCGAGGGTCGGGAGTTTTACTTCGCTGCTCTCACCAGCAACGCGGTAGTCAGTGAAGGCGTAGGACTGGCTGTCGATACCCACTCCGAAACGCCGGCGCTGTTTGTCACCGACACTTACAACAACCGCGTGCTCGGTTTTCGCGACGTCCGTCAGATCAAGCCTGGCGTCCGTGCGGATCTGGTGATTGGCCAGGGCAGCCCCACGGATTTTCAAAGGACCTTGATCAATTATCCTTCCAACGATCCCAACATTCGCTCGGAGAGTGGTTTGTTCATGCCTGCGGGTGTGGCGGTAGATCCTTTTGGCGACTTGTGGGTAGCCGATACCGGCAATTCGCGGGTGCTGCGCTACCCAAAGCCGTTCGCTCAGACGGGTCCTATCCGCCCCAATCTGGTAATCGGGCAGGCGAATTTCACTACGCAGATCACGGATGCGACGGCTTCCACGATGAAAAGTCCGGTGGGGATTGCGTTCACAGTTGACGGCAATCTCTTGGTGAGTGATTCTGCTTTAAACCGCGTTCTTTATTTTGAGCGCCCGCGCGGCGGCGACTTTGTAAACGGGCAAGCAGCCACAAAGGTGTTCGGTCGTGACGACTTCGGGAGCGCCCCTGCGGCAAACCCGGACCACCGCATGTCAAGCCCTCGTGGTATCGCCGTGGACGTGGACGACCGCCTTTATGTAGCTGACACGGGACGGAACCGGGTGTTGGTGTATGACCGCATCCCTGCGACTTTCGGCATTACCGCTGCGCCTGCGTTTGTGCTCGGAGATGTCCAAAGTCCGTTCGCCGTAGCAGTCGGGCCGGACAGCGGGGAAATCTGGGTGGCGGACACACTGGGAGGAAACGGAGGGCGTGTCGTACGCTTCCCAAGCTACGTATCGCTGGTGGTGGATCGCTCCATCCAAGACTCGGTCCCATCCCGGTATCCTGTCGGCCTGGCGGTAGATGGATTCGGCAACGTTATCGTGGCGGAAGCGGTAAACCGCGTCGCCTTGTTCTTCCCGACCGTGGCGGGCAAGAACGCCGCGAGTTACCACGACAAGCGCGGTTTCGCCCCGGGGATGATCGCCTCGCTGTTCGCGCCGAACGAGAAGAACTGCGCGGAGCTGCCGGGTTACCGCCCGCGCTTTACGGACAACATTTTCGTCTTTGACCCCAACGTGAAGCCGTTTCGATTGCCCGACCGTTTGGGAGATACGAGTGTGGTGGTAAACGGAAAGCCTGCTCCGCTGTTTTTCGTGGCTCCCTGCCAAATCAACTTCCAAGTTCCCAACGAGATTCCTCCGGATAACCGTTGGAATATAGAGGTGCTACGGCCCTCCACCGGGCAAATTCTTGCGAACCTGACAATGCCCTTTGAGCCCGCCTCGCCCGCCTTTTTCACTAACGATGGCAGCGGCAAGGGGCAGATTGCGGCTTTGAACGAAAACGGCTCGCGGAACAGTGAATCCGATCGCGCGCCTTACGGTTCATGGGTCAGCCTGTTTGGAACGGGGCAAGGCTTCGTGCCGGATGGGCCGCCGGACGGAGAACCTGCCCCGTCAGATAGGCTCATACGCACACCGGAGACGCCCACGGCATTTGTGGGTACGCAGCAGGCGGACGTCCGGTTTTCTGGCTTGGCGCCTACCTTGGTCGGCGTCTGGCAGGTGCAAATCAAGATCCCGGACCGCACGGATCCCACACGACCTGTTCCGGTAGTAGTGGTCATTAGCAGCCGCCGGAGCAACGAAGGCCCGGGCGCGCAAGTCATTCAGACCACGATTTGGGTGAAGCAGCCGTAAGAAGCGGGCGCTTCACCACTCCAAACGCGCAGTCACTTGCAATTGCCGTGGGCGGAAACCAAAGCCGCTGTACGAGTTTTGAAGGGTCACAACACCATCGGAACCAGGTGGGTTCAATCCCTGGTTGTTGAACACGTTAAACATGTCCACATTCAGACGCAAACGTATGCGTTCGGTAATGTTGAAAAACTTCAGAAGCGATGCATCGGTCAGCCAGTTGAGCGGTCCCAAAAGAAACTGATTGCGCCAGGGGTGCAGCCCCGTGTCCACCGAAACCCGCTGGGTAGATCCGTTCTTGAGCATAATGTACACGTAGTTCGTGTCCCAGTCGTTGGATCCCGGTTGACCCGGTTGTCCGCCTGACGGCCAGGGATTTACAGGCTTAATCGCAGGCTGATAGTTTTCGGGCAAGCCAAAGACGCCGTTTCGCAAGCCGGCGGCGTTGCGGCTATTTATGAAACGCTGGGAGATATAACCGTTGAAGTACAGATAGCCCTCGAAACACCGCTCATCGCGCGGGTCGGTCGCCGTTGCCGGTGTCGAGCGGCAATCGAGAATCTTGTACTTTTTGCCGTATACCTCGAGTTTTCCGATTTCCCCCCAGTTGTTTGTGGGCAACGCGTACCATGTGCTGACGATCGTTCCACTCCCGGCGAGTTTCCATCCGCCAAGGATATTGTTCCATGCTTTGGAGAGGTTTCTCCCCAGCAGCTTGCCACGTCCGAACGGAAGCTCGTAGTTGTAGTTCCAGCGTGTCCGGTGTTTCGGAATGCCGGTGTCCCGGCGATAATTGAGGAAGCGATTGAGCTCTTGCGGGTCTGTGGGCACGGTTCCGGGCAGAAACTGCGCAGGGGTGGTGCCAATACTGTCTCGAAACGAATTGCCGGCCAGGCGCAGTGCGTTCGTCACGGTGTGAAAAACCTGGAACCCTAAACCCTTGCTGAACCGGCGCTCCAATTCGGCTGAAAACGTGGCGGTGTTGATGTAACCGGTCTTCTCAAGGATTTCGACGTCGGTGTACGCTTCTTGATCGTACGGACGTCTCGCTACATTTGCGTACGTTCCGGTAGGGAGAGTGGTCCCTGTAGTCAAATACCAAACGTAGTCGGTCATGGTGGGGTTAATGTTATTGAGTTGGTCCGCATGGATGCCGTGCTTGCCGTTGTAGCGAAGCCGCATCACCGTGGTTTGCCGGATTTGGCGCTCAATGGCTATATTCCACTCATGGATCTTCATGCTGGGCAAAGCGCCCATGCCGCGGACGGAGACTCCTCGTCCAACCGCCGTAGGGTTGCTAAGGTCGACGATGTCCCGGCTATTTACTCCCGCGATCACGGTAGGCACGTTGCGAAGCAAGTAGTTCGAGATTCCGTCCGGACTGTAAGCGGAGCTGTTGGGGTTCCATTGGTAGGTAGCCCGGAACGGCGGCATACCGGAAAACTGCGCCAGAAGCGTACGCATGGGGATGGGCGAAAGATAAATGCCATAACCCCCCCGGATGACAAACGACTTTTTCCCCTCAAAGGCGCGGTATGCGACTCCCATACGCGGACCAAAGTCGAAGTAGTTGGACTGGAAAATCTGTTCGGACTTGCCTAAATCCTTCGCGCTCGTGAACTTCACGCCCACTCTTTCATAAACCTGAACCACCTCGGGCGCGGTGATGCCCAGCCTGTAATAATAGTCGAGCGGTTTCGGAAGCATGATCGAGTGCGTGGGCACGTCAAAAGCGTTGAGCTGATAGTTTTCTTCTGTGAACGCTGGGTTGATGTCCCACCGGATTCCCGGCGTAATGGTGAGTCGCGGAGTGACTTTATAGTTGTCCTGCAAATACAACCCGTAGTTACGTTCGATCACGTGCATAAAGCCGCGTTTCAGCCCCACATCAAAGCGCGCTGCATAACCCAAATAGAAATTCGCGGCGTCATACCCAGTAAGCGACTGGGCTTGTGGACTGGCGGCAGAGCCGCTGGTAGCGCTTTCGACCGCCGTAGCCAAGCTGTTGAAATAGGTGGTGCCCGAAATATTCCCTTGGTCAGGAAGCAGCGTCTGCTTTTCTTTGTGGTACCGCCACCCAAACTGGATGTTGTGCGTTCCGCGGATGTACGTGTAGTTTTGCTCCGCGTTGGTGACGAGAGTCCGCAGGCTACGGCGATTATCGCCTTCAACGTAATTCATGAAACTGACGTTCAAGATGCTAGGCCAGCCTATTTCGCCGCGCGGGTTGGGCAATCCGAGTTCCGCCGCCCAGTCCTTGTCCTCCGGACCCGTAGTAGTCCGAGTGGTCTGGGCCGTCCGGTTGCCGCTGGTTTCGACGAACAAGCGGGGCGAAAAAATGTGGGTCCAACTAAATGATCCGCCTAGCGCTTCCATGCGTAAGTACGTCATATTGGCTTCTTGGTTCGCGGTGGGCGCGCCTGTCGAGCTTCCAGTTCCAATAAAATGCATCGCGCGCTTGCTGCCGTTGAACTTGATGAAGAAGCTATCGGCGGCGGAGATCCGGTGGTCGAGGCGCGCCGTAGTAGGATCGTTGCTGCTGTTTGGAAAACCGTTAGTGGGCACCACGACCTTCAGATTCGTGGTGACCAGCGGATTGGTGATGTCGGTAGGCAACGGCGTGATTCCCCAGATGCGTTTGCTGATGGCGCTCTGCCTCGTGCTGGGAATCTGGTTGTTGATAAACGGTAAGCGAGAGGAAACTACACGCCCGCTCGAGGTGGTGATCCGCGTTGTCGTGAGCGGGTCGTAGAGGGTGATCTTACGCCCCTGGTTATCGTACAATCCGCTGAAATCGCCCGCCCGCATGGCTACTGTGGGCGTCGTGAAATCTCGTGTGAGCCCCTGCCTCAACTCAAGCTGCTCTCGAGAGAAAAAGAAAAATGTACGATTGCGTCCGTTGTAAACCTGCTGTCCGTTTAGTCCGAAGGTCGGCAGGATCACCGGACCACTGATGGAGCCGCCAAACTCGTTGCGAATTAACTTCGGGGTTTTGTAAGGCCGGCCGTCATAAAACACGTCCTGCCGCGCCCGCGCCACGCCGAACGCGTTGTTCCGCAAGGTTTCGTATGCCGCCATCCGAAACGTATTTCCGCCTCCCTTGGTGGTTACGATGACCGAAGCGGGGCTGTTGTACTTGGCTGAGGACGTGCTCGTCTCGACCCGGACTTCCCCGAGCGATTCTAGGCCCTGCAAGTTCATGGAGCCCCCAAATTCGCGGTTATTCGAGGCTGCGCCGTCCTGAACATAGTTGGTGGAATAGACCATGAGACCGCCTGTGCGAATGCCGCCGTTGACGTCCATAACTTCCTCCACGCCGGGCGTCACATCCGCCAGAAGCGTGTTCATCTCCCGGCCGTTGATAGGCAACTCGCCAATTCGTTGCGCGTCCAGCGTGCTGCCTTCGGTAGGGTCGGTGGTGGTAACCAGTGGCGCGGCGTCAGTGATCGTGATTGTTTCGTTTACCGGACCGGGGTAGAGCACTGGGGAAATCTCGGCCGTGCGCGCCGCTTCCAACACCAGTTCGCCCTCCCACGTTTTCATGCCAGGAGATTCTACGCGAACCCTGTATTTACCTATAGCGAGCGGTGGCGTCGAAAAGAAACCTTCGGAGTTTGTTTCTGTGTTTGTAACCCGTCCTGTGTCCACATGAAGAATGCTCAGCTTGGCTTTCGGCACAGCGGCGCCAAGCGAATCTTTTACGGTTCCTTGGATGCTGCCGCCGCCCGCGCTGGATTGCGCTAACGCCAGAAACGAGGTCAGGAGAACGGCTGCCACGAGACGCAGCGCCCCATCTGGAAAGGTCATATACACCCCCTTTTTACAGCCCTACAGGCTGCAAAGAATTTTATAATACACCACCGCTACGCGCGGGCTACCTTCCAACGCGGCGTGAGCTTACGGACAGAGGGATCGCGTTTTCCAAGTGACGTATGCGCGGCGGTTTTGTGAGAACCACGCTGATCACGTCAAGCCGCACGCGGCTCAAATCGACGCCTGCGGACAAGGCGTAGCTCCGGGCAGCGTGCCTCATGGCCGCCTCTTTCTCCAAGTCAACGGCGCGTTCCGGTTCGCCGAAGTTCACAGCTTGCCGCGTCTTGACTTCGACGAATACCCATACGTCGCCGCGGCGGGCTATGAGGTCGATTTCACCCCGCCCCGTCGAGGGGCGGTAGTTGCGCCCGACAATCCGGTAGCCGCACGCTTGCAAATAACGGTGGGCGAGGTTCTCGCCGCGCCTCCCAGTGGCGGCGTCCCCTCTAAGACGAGGCCGTTCGGCAATCTCCCTCAGAGCATCCAACCCTTTGCCGATCCAGCGCCACATCGCCCGCTTTCCTGAGTTCGAAGTCCATCACCTTTCCCCGAACAAAAAAGCACAAATAGTGTTCCCAAAAACGGCGGAACCGGGGGAAGCGGTTCACCAGGGCCTCGAAGCCCAAATATCTCCAAAGAGCTAGTAGTCTGACGCGGACCGAAATCTCCCGAAAACGGCAAGCGGTGTAGAAACCGAACCCCCCATGATCTTCGCCGAAGACTCGGAACGAGAAGCTATTGAGGTGGTGGCGGTGTGTGGGATCGCAAAAGGAGCTGAAGTCCGTGTAATGGGGCGTCGAGATGTACAGGCGGCCGTCTTTCTTGAGAAGGCGGTGAAACTCCTCCATGGTGCGGATTATGTCCGCCACATGCTCTATGACATGCGTAGCCACTATGGCGTCAAAAGAGCCATCACGAAACGGGTAAGGATAGTGGTCCAGGTCGCAGAGCACGTCGGCGGAGCTGGCCGGACTCCGGTCAATGCCTATAGCGCCCGGCCGCTTATTCAAACCGCAACCGACGTCCAGAATGGGCACAGCGCTATCTTACCCTGCAATCTGGCGTAGCACATACGGCAGAATGCCCCCGTAACGGTAATACTCGACTTCTCGTGGCGTATCGACCCGGGCGATGGCCTGGAATCGGATCTCCCTCCCGCTTGCGCCAGCAGCACGCACCGTTACTTTGCCACCGCAAGCGCGGACCGCGGCGGACACGCCTTCGAGATGATACTCCTCCTCGCCTGTCAGACCCAGTGAGTCTCTGTTCTCACCTGGCAAGAATTGAAGCGGGAGGACACCCATGCCGACAAGGTTAGAACGGTGAATCCGCTCGAAGCTCTCCGCCAAGACAGCTTTGACGCCCAGCAGGCGCACCCCCTTGGCCGCCCAATCTCTCGACGAACCGGACCCGTACTCCTTTCCGGCGACGATCATGAGTCCCACGCCCTCTTGCTGGTAGCGCATGGCGGCGTCGTAAATCCACATCCTGTCACCTGACGGAAAATGCCGCGTCCATCCGCCCTCGGTTCCGGGCGCCAGTTGGTTGCGTAAACGTATATTGGCCAGCGTGCCGCGCATCATCACTTCGTGATTGCCCCGGCGCGCTCCGTAGGAGTTGAAATCGGCAGGCTTGACTCCCAGAGCGATTAAGTACTGGCCAGCCGGACTCTCAACGGGAATCGAGCCCGCGGGAGAAATATGATCTGTGGTAACCGAGTCGCCGAGCATGGCAAGTACTCGGAGGCCCATCATGTCGCGGAGCGACGTCTCCGGATCGACCGCTTCGTCGAAATAGGGCGGGCGTTTGATGTATGTGGAATTGGGGTCCCAGCCGAACTGTTCGCCCGCGGGAGTCTTCATCGACTTCCACATCGGGCCGCCGTCGAAAACTTGGGCGTACTCCCGCTCGAACATCTCCCTGCGGACACATCTTGAAACCACTTCCCGTATTTCTTCCGTGGTGGGCCAAATGTCACGAAGGTAAACCGGGCCGCTCGGACCTTCGCCAAGCGGCTCCTCCTCCAGATTTATGTCCACGCGGCCGGCCAGCGCGTACGCCACCACGAGCGGAGGTGAGGCCAAATAGTTTGCTTTCGCCAGCGGGTTTACGCGTCCCTCGAAATTCCGGTTCCCACTGAGCACGCTGGCCACCAGGAGGTTCTCTTTTTTGACCGCCTGCGCCACTGGCTCCGGGAGCGGTCCGCTGTTGCCAATGCAAGTAGTACACCCGTAGCCGACCAGATGGAAGTTGAGAGCTTCAAGATAGGGGATCAGCCCCGCCTCTTGATAATACTCCATCACCACTTTGGAACCGGGGGCAAGGCTGGTTTTCACCCACGGTTTGGTTTTCAGCCCCTTTTCCACCGCCTTCTTCGCCAGCAACCCAGCAGCGATCATCACGGCGGGGTTTGAGGTGTTGGTGCAGCTTGTAATAGCGGCGATCACCACGGCCCCATCCTGAAGATCCGCAGAGGCGCCATTCCAAGCAATCTGCGTCTTTCGCGGCGTCTGACCGAGAGTCTTCAGAAAATTGTCCCTCACGCCGGGCAGAGGGATGCGGTCTTGGGGGCGTTTCGGCCCTGCCATCGACGCGACCACGGTGGAAAGGTCCAGCTCCAAAGTGTCGGAATACTCCGGCGCGGGCGCATCCGCACTCCAGAATAACCCTTGCTCTTTGGCGTACGCTTCGACCAAGGTAATCAATTCGGGCGGCCGGTTGGAAAGGCGCAGGTAGTCGAGGGTTGCTGCATCAATGGGAAACACTCCAATGGTGGCCCCATACTCCGGCGCCATGTTGGCGATCGTAGCGCGGTCAGCTAAACTCAGGGATTGGACGCCCGGTCCGAAAAACTCCACGAATTTGCCAACCACGCCTTTCTTGCGCAGCATTTCGGTCACCGTGAGAACCAAGTCGGTAGCCGTTGCGCCCGCAGGTAAGCTTCCCAAGAGCTTGAACCCAACCACCTGAGGCAGGAGCATCGAGATGGGCTGCCCGAGCATGCAGGCCTCAGCTTCAATGCCGCCCACGCCCCAGCCCACCACTCCGAGCCCGTTAATCATCGTGGTATGAGAGTCAGTGCCCACCACCGTGTCCGGGTAGGCTAGCGTTTTACCACCGCTGCTGCGGGTGCAAACCACGGAAGCCAGATACTCGAGATTCACCTGATGACAAATGCCGGTGCCCGGCGGAACCACCCGGAAGTTTTCAAACGCCGACTGCGCCCATCGCAGTAGGGCGTAACGTTCGCCATTTCTTTGAAATTCGAGGAGCGCGTTTTGCTGAAACGCGTCTTTGCTTCCGTAGTAATCCACCTGGACTGAGTGGTCGATGACCAGATCCGCAGGAATGAGAGGATTCGCCTTTTGGGGAGCCGCACCCATGGCCTGTAGTGCGTCCCTCATGGCGGCCAGATCGCACACTGCGGGCACGCCCGTGAAATCCTGCATCAGCACGCGGGCCGGCATAAAATTGATTTCCTGAGCGGATCCTCGCGCGTCCCAGCGCGCCACGTACTCGATGTCCGCGGCTTTCACGGTTGTTCCATCTTCGTGCCGCAGGAGGTTTTCCAACAGAATTTTCACCGAATATGGGATTCGACCGATTGGGCCGATCCCGCGCTTCTCCAGAGCGTCCAGCCTGAAGATGTGGTATTCGCGGCCGGCCACGCCCAGTGTTCCGGCTGCGCCGAAAGAATTGAGAGTCTGCATAGGAGTGCTCTTTGTTTTCGATTGTAGCGAAAACGCAACCCGCCGCCGCGTCCACCGCCTGCCGGCCGAAAAGTTCGGGAGGGATCGGACGCTCCGGAGGCTGGGATATACTGATAGCCGGCACAAGGAGGGCATACCGGCATGCGCAGGTGGTCCGGACTGCTAACCCTTTTCATGCTCGCGGTAGCCGTGGCGCAAGATCCGCGAGGGTCGATTGTGGGGCGGGTGGTGGATGCCTCGGGGGCGGTGACCCCGGATGTCGAAGTGCGAGCGACGAACAAAGCTACGGGCGTGGTGGCGGCGGCGCGCACAAGTTCGGCCGGGAACTACAACATCCCGTTTTTGCTGGCAGGCTTTTACACGGTGAGTGTTGAAGCGCCGGGCTTCAAGAAATTCGTAAGGGACAACGTGGAGGTGCGGGTCTCCGAGGCCGTGGAGATCCCCATCACGTTGGAGTTAGGAGCGGTGAACGAAACCATCCAAGTTACCGCAGAGGCGCCGGCGTTGAACACTACGGACGCCACGCAAGGGACCGTGGTCGAAGATCGCGCGATCGTCGAGTTGCCGCTTATGGGAGGCAATCCGGTGGAGTTTGCGCTACTGGATCCCGCGGTCATGAACGAGACGGACATGCGGGGGCGTTACGCCTCCGCCACGAACGCATCGTCCCAATGGTCCTCGATGGGCGCCGGGTCGTTCCGTAACGAATTTCAGATCGACGGCATTTCGAACACGTATGCGGAAGGCAACGGGCGTGCGCGAGTGGCGTTCAATCCCCCGGCGGCTGCTATCGGTCAATTCAAGATCATCACCAATCCGTTTGACGCCTCTGCGGGAAATTCGATTGGAGCGACTGTCAACGTGAGCACAAAAGCAGGCACGAACCGCGTGCAGGGGGAGACGCATTATTACAGCCGCAACTCGGCTTACGACGCCATGGACTTTTTTTACAACAAGCGCGGGACTCGCAAGCCAGTGTACCAGGACCACCGCTTCGGGGCGTCGCTCGGTGGACCGGTTTGGATTCCGCATGTGTACAACGGACGTAATCGCTCGTTCTTCTTTTATGCCTGGGAGACCAATCTTTGGGGAGTCCCCCAGTCTTATACGAGCACTGTGCCAACGGCCGCCGAGCGGGAAGGGGATTTCTCAGGATTGCTAGCGATCGCATCCAGTTATCAGATTTACGATCCATTCAGTACGCGTCCCGCTGCGACGGCAGGGCGGTACCAGCGGGACCCATTCCCGAACAATGTCATCCCCAAGTCGCGGTTCGACCGCGCGGGCTACAGCATGGCAAACCTCTACCCGCTGCCGAACCAGCCTGGGAACCGCGATGGAACGAATAACTACTTCTTTGCGAAAGCCTCAGGAGAAACGTACTGGGTGAATTTGCTGAGGCTGGACCACGCTTTCAACGAATCACACCGGGCGTTTCTGCGGCTGCACTATGACTTTTGGGAGGAGGACAAGAACCGGTATTACGAGAAGCCGATCCAAGGCATCGTCTTAAACCGGATCAACCGGGGGATCGCGTTGGATGACGTGATCCTGCTCACGCCCAACTTAGTGCTCAATCTGCGTTACGGGATTACCCAGCAAGACTTTACGGAATACCGGATCACGAAAGGCATCGACTTAGGAGCGCTGGGATTCTCCCCTGCGTTGACGCGTCTGATCGACCCCAAAAGAGCCACCCTGCCTCGGGTCTCCGTAGGGGCGTTCTCGCGGTTTTCAGTATGGGAGAAGGGCGATGGCGCGAATAACAGTTTGACGCATAATCTGAACGGAACGATGACCACCCAGCGGGGCAAACACGCTTTGCGGTGGGGGTTGGATTTCCGCAATTACCGTGCGTTTGGCAATCGTTACCCGCTCGAAACGTCGCCCGACTTCACCTTCGGCACATCCTATACGAGGGGTCCCCTGGACTCCTCGGGCGCCTCGCCCATCGGCCAGGATTTGGCGGCGATGATTATGGGGATACCAAACTCAGGGTCCATGGAGACGGTTTCGTCGTTTGCGATTCAGACGTTGTATCTGGGTGGGTTCGTACAGGATGACGTCAAGTTGAAACCGAAGGTAACCCTGAACTTGGGGCTGCGCTACGAACTGGAATGGCCGATGACGGAACGGTATGACCGCATGGTGACGGGGTTTGCTTTCGACACGCCCAGCCCGATTGAAGAAGCGGCGCAAGCCAACTATGCGAAAGTTCCGATTGCGGAGATTCCGGTGGAGCAATTCCGCGTAAGAGGTGGTCTGCGGTTCGCCGGTGAGACGCCAACGGGGCGTAGCATGTTCCTAATGGATAAGAACAATTTCATGCCCCGGGTGGGGCTGGCGTGGCAACTGACGCCGCGGCTGATTCTCCGCGCAGGTTATGGAATTTTCTACGGGAGCTTGGGGGTGAACACGACAGACCCGTTGCAATACGGCTTTACGCAAGCAACCCCCATCCTCACTACGCTCGACAACGGACAATCCTACCGGGCGCTGGCGTCGAACCCATTCCCCGACGGCTTGCTGCCCGCCAAGGGGAACGCGGATGGTCTGGCTACATATCTGGGGCAGGGGATAGCTTTTGACAGCAACCTCACAAAACAGGCGTACTCACAACGCTGGACGTTGGCGTTGCAAAAATTGTTGCCCGGCCAGGTGACTATGGAGACGGCATATGTGGGCAACCGCGGAACGCATCTCAACCTGACCCGCCAGATCAATGCTATTCCTGCGCAATACCTGAGCAAGTCGCTCGTGCGCGATCAACCAGTGATCAACTATCTGAGCCAGGCGGTGACGAACCCGTTGTACGGGTTGGGCCCGCTGTTTACCTCGCGGACCATCGCCCGGGCGAACCTGCTCCGTCCCTATCCACAGTTCAGCAGCGTCGCTATGGACACCTCCGATGGATATAGCTGGTACCATTCGTTGCAGGTGCGAGCGGCGCGGCGATGGAGCCGTGGGTTAACGTTGAATGCGGGCTACGCGTTCAGCAAGTTGATGGAGGCGACGTCGTTCCTGAACGAGAGCGACGCCATGCCCTATGAGGGGCTGTCGGCCTCCCACCGTCCCCACCGCCTTACTTTGAGTGGGATCTGGGAAGTGCCGGTAGGGCGAGGGCGCCGGTTTGGTGCGGGTTTGTCGAAGCCGCTGCAAGGGTTGCTGGGCCATTGGCAATTGAGCGCGGTGGTGGTGCGGCAAGCGGGTCCGCCGTTGACTTGGGGCAACATCATCTTCAACGGTGACCCGGACAAGATCCGGCTTCCGAAGAGCGAGCGCAACGTAGACCGGTGGTTCAATGTTGATGCAGGCTTTAATCGTGTTTCCTCCCAGCAATTGTCTTACAACATACGGTACTTTCCGATGCGATTAGCGAGCGTGCAAGCCGACGGGCAGGCGCGCTGGGACGTCTCGTTAGCTAAAGGCTTCCGCCTTACGGAGCGAGCCATGTTCCGGCTCCGTGTGCAGTGCTTTAATCTCATGAACCATCCTAATTTCGGGGCGCCGAGCGTGTCGGTCACGTCCACGGCGTTTGGACAGGTCACGACCACGCAGAGCGTGGCGCGAAGTTTTCAGCTAGCGGGGACCATCACGTTCTGATCTTGCCGTTCCCACGGCGACTTCACACCTCGACGGCGTCTTTGAGAAGCCCAGGGAGATCCTTGATGCCCACGCCCGGGCCCTTGGGGATAGACATCATGCCATCACGCACCGTTATCGGGGGGTCGAACCAGGAGCCGTATTTTTCCGTGCCGAGCTTGTACTCCTGGAAGCGGCCGACGTCTTTAACGCACGAGCAGAAGTGCAACATGTAGACAAAGCCGAACCCTCCGGAGATGTGGACGGTGGTCGGCATGTTGGCGAGCTCGGCCATACGGGCTACGCGTATCGAGCGGATCATGCCCCCGTAATAGTGGAGGTCAGGCTGCACAATGTCGACGCCACGGTTAGCGATCATCCATCTGAAACGCCAGTCGCTGTATTCCTGTTCCCCGCCCGCGACGGGGATGGTAAGGGCGTCGGCGACGATCTTAGTGTCCTCCAGGTGGTCAAATGGGCAAGGCTCTTCGAAGTACACCGCCTTGATTTCCTCGAGCATACGGCCGTAGCGGATGGCTTCAGGGGGATCATAAGAGCTGTTGGAATCCGCATGGATGGCCATCTGCTCTCCGAAGGCTTTGCGCACGAGCGGAATCAAGCGGTCCGACCGCCCGGGACTGGCGTCTTGGTTGCGGCTCATGACGCCCCCGATGCGAAACTTAAGAGCTTTGGCTTTCGATTGCTCCACGAGTTTTCGCAGGTATTCAACTTCCTGCTCCGGGGTGGTGTCGCGGCGTCCGCTGGCTACGTAAAACGCGACTTCGTTGCGCACAATCTCACCGAGCAACGCACCCATAGGTTTACCGGCGATGCGGCCAAGCATATCCAGAATGGCGAACTCAGCCCACGCCTGCGGGCTCCAGAACGCCAGGCCGTAAAGCTTATAGTTGTCGCGCCAGCGGTACAGCTCCCAAAGAAGGTTTTCGAGGTCGCGTGCGTCCTTGCCGATGAAAAACGGGGCGACGAGCCGCTTAAAGATCTTATCAAGGTATTCGGCGCGCGGAGGATTGGTGAGGGACACTCCTTCCGCCCCGTCTTTTGACCGTACGTGAACCAGATACTCGCGGTCTTTTTTCAGAAGCCGCATGGACTGAATGATGATGGGGGCCTTGAAAAGTTCCCGTTTCAGGACCGGTGCGGCGGCGGCACGGTCCAAATCGCGCAGGGTGGGAGAACCGGGAACGGAGCAAAGCGCCGGCGGGACCACGGCGCCGGCTAAAAACCTACGGCGTGGAATGGGCATGTCTGTCACCTTCTTGGGACTCACAATCGCTTCGGGGCGGAAGAGCGCCACCAGGTCACACTATAACAAGCCGGCTGGGCCGGCGAAAGGCATGGGAGTGACGGGAAACTGGGCGAGGTGGTAGAATTCGAGTGACGGCGGAGCAGCCAGCATGTCGTTGATCCAGAACCAGTTTGACAGGAACTTTATCACCACTTCGGTGGATTATGTCTTCAATTGGGCGCGCAAATCATCTATATGGCCGCTGACTTTCGGCTTGGCCTGCTGCGCCATCGAGATGATTGCGTCCAGTTGCTCGCGATTCGACATTGCCCGGTTTGGAGCGGAAGTGTTCCGCCCGAGTCCGCGGCAGGCGGACTTGATGATTGTGGCCGGGACGGTGAGCTTGAAAATGGCGCCCGTGCTCAAACGCATCTATGACCAGATGCCCGAGCCCAAATGGGTCATGTCCATGGGCGCATGCTCGAGCGTCGGCGGTCCTTTCAACACCTATGCGGTGTTGCAGGGGGTGGATCGCATCGTGCCGGTGGATGTGTATGTAACCGGTTGTCCGCCGCGCCCCGAAAACCTCTTCTATGGATTGCTGAAGCTCCAAGACAAGATCGACGCAACGCCAAACCTCGTCAAGCGCCCCACGGATGTGCGGCTGGATGAAAGCATGCTGGAAGACTTCAAGCGGCGTGTCATGATCTCGCAGGTTCGTCGTCCCGCCTAATGGGCGTGTGGGTGCTGGATTCTACTAACGTCTATCGAGTGCTCCCATTGAGTGAGATCCCCTGGTTGGAGCATGGTTTTGGGACACGCTTTTCGGAAGACTGGCCGGATCAAGAGCGGCTGGTGATGCTGCGCCAGATCCACTCGAACCGAGTGGTGCGTGTGGGGGGAGCGCTTAAAGCTGGCAGGATCGGAGAGGGTGACGCACTCATCACAAATCAACCCGGAATTCTCATTGGGGTGCGTACGGCGGATTGCGTCCCCATTTTACTGGTAGACGTGGCGCGGCGGGCAGTAGCCGCCGTACATGCCGGATGGCGGGGCGTCGTCGGTGAGGTCGCGATAAGAACAGTGGAGGCGCTTCAGCGTGAATATGGTAGTCAGCCGTCGGAGCTGCGGGCGGCGATTGGTCCCGCTATTGGACAGTGCTGTTACGAAGTGGGACCCGAAGTAGCCAGCCGTTTGCGCCCATGGTTTCCAGAGCGGGACGATCTGGAAAGGCGCACGCATGTGGACTTAGGGGAAGCGAACCGTCGCCAGTTGATGGCCGTGGGACTTCTTGCGGAGCGCATCATTAGCGGGGCGCCATGCACGTTTTGCACTCCTGGACTGTATTCCTACCGGCGCGAGGGAGGCGATGGGCGGATGATTTCAGCCATCGGCGTCCGCGAGTAAAAGCGCTCTGCTAGAGACACGAAAGGCGCGGCACAGGGCCACGCCTTTCGGAAAAGTTGAATTAGGCGGCAGCAATGAGGTCGAAATCTTCGACTTCTTGTTCCTGCGCGCGGTTGCGGTCGGCGATTTCCTGGCACTTGATGCAATAAGCCGCCCACGGGACGGCGTGAAGCCGCTTAATGCTGATCTCCTCTTCGCAGTGAAGGCAAATCCCGTAAGTGCCATCTTCGATTCGTTGTAGCGCAGCCTTGACCTGGCGGAGAAGTTGGGACTCACGATCGAGATTACGGATAGCGAGTTCGCGTTCTGCCGCATGCTGTACTTCGTCCAGAGCGTCAGGGCTTTTTTCGATGGCGATCCCCTCGCGTTTACGAAGCACTTGAGCCAATTCAGCTTGCTTCGCCTCCAGGATTTCTCGGAACTTCTTCAATTCGGTCTTCGTCATAGTCACCACTCCTCCTCACTAGAGCTTTCTTTTTTTGTTTTCACTACCATCGTCCGCCAGGGTTCTGCGGATGATCTTCAATCCCTCTGCTGAACACTTGAGACGCATAAAACGGCTCCGGGTTTCAGAAATCGGAAGCCTGTCTAATATCACCGGCGGGAATGACCGGATTGGGGCGACCCCCGAACCGGCGGGTCCAGCAGCAAATATCATACCACGATCGTCAAGCAATTCAACTGCCAGATCACGATTGGTCAAAGATCCATAGTCCAAAGCAACGGCGCCCGCTGCCAGGACCTGCTACCCATACCGATTAGTCATATCGGATGCTAGCAACTCTCATTTGACGCGAAACTTTGGGAAAAGTTCCAAAAAAAGTGGGGAAAGCCGAGAGCCATGGCGACGAATCGCGTGATCAGAAGATTTCGGCGATGGCCAACGCCAGTCCAAGGGTGCGCGAGTCCCTTGGGGCCGGTCCCGCGCGGCTAACTTGTAAGGCTACCTCAACCACCGTTTGGGGGGCTAGAGCGGGCAACGGAAACGTCCATCGGGTTGGGCGGGCCGGGCTTGGGATCTCACCATACCCCAGTGGCTGGCCGTTGATCTGGATTTGGAGTCCGGCCGGCTCTGGACCGAGCAAAACAGGATTTCCAGTGAATTCCAGCAAGAGCCGGCCGCGGGCGTGTAGTGGGACAGAAAGGTAAAGAACTCCGCGCTGTTGCATCCAGCGGACATGCCCTTCAGCCGGATACCAGCCGGGCCCAAAGTACCCGTCATAGAGCGAGCTGCCGGCTTCAATCCGGGAAGGCGGGAAATCCCGCCACGAAAGCAGGGCTGCCATGCTAGTTGGGCCCGTGACATTGCGCAGCCGGTCCCCGCTGGCGTCGTAAACCACCGCCAAGCCATGCAGGAGAGCGAACCGCGCAGGGCCCTCAGGAAGAAGAAACTCGGACACCTCTCCCGGCGGCGCCTTGAGAACCGTGGGCGGGATGTCTTGAGGAGCTAGACGGGCAGGGATGCCGTAAAGGCGGAAAGCGCGTTCGGCCACAACACCCCAGAAATTCTCGTCTTCCAAGCCGGTCAACAGGATGAGCTTGCCGGGGTGGAGTGCGGCTGCTTGCACAGAGCCGAGAACGAGCTTCCGAGCCGCCAGAGTGTGACGTCCGTACCAATGGGTTTGGGCGTGCGTTACGGCCAGGGTGCGGATGCAAACCAGGAGACAGAGCGCAAGACATGCAGCTCCCGCCAGCCGGCTGCGACCCCACATCCATACCGTTAGCGTGCCCGCCCCGGCGGCGAGTCCCGCGGTAGGTCCGGCTAAATAGTATTCCGATATGTGGTGCTGCAAGGGAAGCACGGGTAGAAGCAGAATCACAAACCACGCCAGGAAAAATATGGGTTCGCGGCGTCCACGGAACCATGTCCACAGCGAAAGCCCTAGGAGCCACGCCGAAAAAACGACTACGGCTGCGGACCCCGCCACTCCTCGCCACTCACCCGGGAAACCGTGGAAGCGTGTTTCACCGAGAGCGAAAGCCCAATAGGTCCAGAGAGTTTTGATCATGCCTCCGTCGAAGGTGAGCAGGTATGGCCCTTCGCTTGTCCGGGGGGCCGCCCAGAAATGGACAGCAGTGTAGAGGGCGGAAACGAGAAAGAATGGAAGCGTTTGCCGCCGTCGATGGGGTGCGAAAAGGATGGCGTAAGTGATTGCTATCGCGGGAAAAACGACATTGGTTTCGAGTACGCCGAAACCTAGCAAAAAGAAACCCCAGACGCAAGCGAGCGCCCGGCGTCCGCCAGTTTCGCAATACACCAGCCAGAACCATAGCGCCGCCGGGAGCGTCAAGCCGAGCAAGACCTGGTTGTAAGCCGAGATCCAGGAAAGCGGGATCGCTAGGCCGGCTCCGCAGACCCAGAGTGACGGTCCCAATATGGCTGCGAAGCGGGATCTGGTCATGCGGAAAATCACCGCGCTCCAAACAGCCAGGCTGGCCAGTTGGGTTGTGAGTATACATAAGCGGAACGGCAACGCCGAGAGACCAAAGCACCGGCTGGGGAGGAGGAAAAACAGGCGCTCGCTCACTGGGCGTATGGTGCCCTGGGCCATGGGCTGAAAAAGCGCGGTCCAGAGGCTGGACCAGGATTTGATCGACTGACTGAGAGACAGCCATGCGAAATCATCAGCCCAAAACCAGAATCTAAGGCAGCGTCCGTAGATGAGAAGGCAGAGCAGCAGTGGCGCAGCCCACCCTAAAAAGCGCCCCAGGCGACTCATCGGCTTTCAAGCGCTATGCTGCTGAAGATCAAACCAAGTTCACGCCCATCGACAGCGCCGGGAGGGAGGCATTTGTCCAAAGAGACATCCACTTCGACGACGGCCGCGGATAAAGCGGCTGGAGGCACAGGTTTCGAATAGGTATGGGTTCCCGGCGCGGCAAATGTTTCCGGAGGAAGTGGCTTGCCGCCTACCGAGGCGGAGAGCGTAATGGGGCCGAGCTTTTCAAACTCAGCTTCAGGGATCGCGAATTTCAGCGTGAGGGTAGCGCCCTTGGATGCAGAACTGGCCGGCGTTTGCAGTACGACGGCGAATTCGCGGCGCGTCCACCGCCAGGAGTTTTGCTCGATGTCGTAAAAGCCGCGCACCAGCTGTGCCGCAGTTTGAGGATCCGCCGCATGAACGCTGGCGGAAAGGCTGGCGGCGCTTTCATCCGTCAGCTCCACGCGTACGGATTTCCTGGGTTTGCAAGCGGTGGTCCAAGATGCCGCGCACGCTAGCGTGAGAAAGGCGGTCAACCGGAAATCGAAGATTCGCATTTTTCGACCTGCACCAAACAACTATAAAACGTTGGGCCTCCTCCGATGTCGGTGAGGCGCGACGAAGTAAGTACGTTGATGCCCACCCCGCCGGGGCTTCGCCGGTTCCAGCGGACTGAGGGGGCGCGAACCACGCCAGGGCGCACGTCGTCACAGACGAGGGCGAGCAGCCGGCAGGCGCCCCGGTTATTGAAAACACGCACGGGATCCCCAGTGACGATCCCGCGTGGAACGGCGTCGCAGGGGTGCATCCATAAGCGCGCGGTTTGGGCGTCGACCTCATCGCGATAGCCAAACGTGGAGTTCAGGCTGTCGTCGTTCTTCGACGATACTAATTCCAGTGGGTAGCGCGTGAGCAATTCCTTGTCGCCTAGGCGCGATTCGAGGGGAGGCGAATATTCCAGCCCGGCGGCGTCTAAATGCACAGTTCCCTGGGCGAACGGGAGAAAAGGCTCATCTAAGTGGAGCCGGACAAAGTGTTCCGCTTCAAGCCGTTCCAGGGTGACGCCGTTCAAGAAAGGGTTAGAACAGGTGAGCGCCCCGCGGATCATTTGGTCTTCGGACTCCTGGAAGCAAGGATCGTCGAAGCCCATGCGGGCAGCAAGGAGGCGGAATATCTCGACGTTGGATTTGGCTTCGCCCACGGGTGGAATCGCCGGGCGGGCAAGTTGCATGTAATAGTGGCCGTAGGCGAAGTAGAGATCAGTATGCTCCAGGAATGTGGTCACGGGGAGCAGGAAATCAGCGTAAGCAGCCGTGTCCGTTTCGAACTGTTCCAAGACGACCTTGAACAAGTCAGCTCGCTGAAGCCCGCGCACCACGCGGGCTTGGTCCGGGGCCACGGCGGCGGGGTTGGAGTTGTAGACGACCAAAGCTTTTACGGGCGGGTTGTCCAGCTCCGTGAGCGCCCAGCCCAGAAGCGACATATTGACAAGCCGAGGCTGGCGGGGGTGAACGCTGGGGCATTCCAAAGCTTCCCGGTTGATTTCAAAGGCGCCCGAGGTCGTAAGCAGAAGACCTCCGCCTCTTTCTCGCCAGGCCCCCGTGAGCGCCGGCAACATGGCGATAGCGCGGACGGCCGCTCCGCCACGCTCGCTACGTTGTACGCCGTAGTTCAGCCGGATGGCGGCGGGGCGGAGCCGTGCGTAGTCACGGGCAAGCTGGACCATTTCGTCGCTGCGGATACCCGTTAGAGACTCCACGCGTTCGGGAGGATATTTCGCAACTAAGGCGGCTAGCGAATCGAACCCGGTGGTGCACCGCTCGATGTAGCTGCGGTCCTCGAGCTTTTCGGCGAGAATCACGTGAGCCAAACCGAGCGCGAGGGCAAGGTCGCTGCCAGGATAGATTTCCAAATGCTGGTCCGCGAGGCGAGCGGTTCGAGTTTTCACGGGGTCGATCGCCACGAGCCGGGCGCCACGGCGGCGGGCTTCGGCGATGAAGGGCCACAGATGGATATTCGTGCCGTGGATATTTGCTCCCCATACCAGGATAAGCCTGGAGTGGCGGAAGTCTTCGGGAGCCATGCCTATGCGCGAGCCGAGAGTAGCTTTAAGCCCCGCTCCACCCGCAGCCGCGCAAATGGTCCGGTCCAGGCGGGATGCGGCGAGACGGTGGAAGAACCGCCGGTCCATGCCGGAACCGTTGAGGTAGCCCATGGCGCCCCCGTAGCTGTAAGGGAGGATGGCTTCCGGACCGAACTCGGCCGCAATGGCTTTCAGACGAGTGGCGATCTCGTCTATGGCTTCGTCCCATCCGACTCGCACCCAACGGTTGCCATGCTTCTTTTGGGGGTACAGCAGCCGCTGCGGGGAATACACGCGTTCGAGATAACGGGACACCTTGGCGCAGAGGAAACCCCGCGTAATGGGGTGTTCAGGGTTCCCGCGGAGACGCGTGGCGCGCCCGTTCTCCACGGTTACGAGTAGAGAGCAGCAATCCGGGCAATCCAAGGCGCAAACAGAGTGGCGGATTTCGGCGGCCATTCTTCAATTATGCGGGAAGGGCAGATAGAGGTTTGAGGGAGGCTGCGGAACTGGTACAATCGAGGGTTCGGATCCGGGCGCGCGCATGGTTTGCCGCAAACGGCGTGCAGTTTAAGATAATAGAGATTCGGCGGGCGCTCCCACGGTAGGGTGCGCTCCACGGAGGATCGATGGGCGAAGCATTAGGAATGGTTGAATGTCGCGGGCTGGTGGCGATGATTGAAGCCGCCGACGCCATGGTGAAAGCCGCAAAGGTGACCCTGGTAGGGTGGGAGAAGATCGGATCTGGTTACGTCACGGCGCTGGTGCGCGGGGACGTAGCTGCGGTCCGGGCTGCCACAGATGCCGGGGCGGCGGCGGCACGGAGAGTGGGCGAGCTGATTGCTGTGCATGTGATCCCCCGCCCGCATCCTAGCCTGGAGGAAGTGTTTCCGATCGGGAAGACGAACAATAAGTAAGAACGGAATTGGCGGCGGGTTGACGTCTGGTGGACGAAACCAGTGCGCCGCCGCCGGATGAGTCTATGATTCTCGCTCGAGTTGTCGGCAGCGTGGTGGCCACGCGGAAGGATCCCCGTCTGGAGGGCAAGAAGCTGTTGGTGATCAAGCCGGTCTCTCCGGAAGGGAAGGACGAAGCGGGATATTTAGTGGCGGTGGATACGGTCAGCGCAGGTTTCCGCGAGACGGTGCTGGCCGTATCAGGCAGCTCGGCGCGCATGGCCGAAGGATGTAAGGACCGCCCCGTCGACACGGTTATCGTGGCGATTGTGGACGAAGTCAGCATGGATGCCGGGTCCAAACAGAGGTAGCCGCATATGTATCTGGGCCGCGTTGTCGGAAGGGTCTGGTCGACGGTAAAGAATCCGGGCCTGGAAGGCAAGCGGCTGCTGGTGGTTCAGCCCCTGACGCCGGAATTGGAGGACACGGGAAAGCCCCTGGTGGTGACAGACTCCACAGGAGCGGGTTCGGGCGAAATCGTCTACTGGGTGCGGGGGCGGGAAGCGAGTTTCGCCTTTTTACCCGAAGAAGTCCCGAGCGACACAAGCATCGTCGCCATCGTGGACGAGATACACGTAAACCGGAAGAAACGTGCTGATCGGTAGAGTTATCGGCGATCTTACCGCCACCTATAAGCATCCCAGCCAAGAAGGGCGGAAAATCCTGCTGGTGCAGCCTTTGAATCTGGATGGAACCGAACGGGGAGTGGCCGTGGTGGCTCTGGACGCTGTGGACGCGGGAATCGGGGATCGCGTGCTGGTGGTGACAGACGGCTACGCTGCGTTTTCGGCTCTTGGGCGCGACCTGTCACCCATTGATATGGCGGTGATTGGAATCGTGGACCGCGTGGATCTCGTTTCCGACGCGGGAACGCCGGGAGTGTCGCCAAATCAACAGCGCTGAGAGCGCCATTCCTACCCCCAGTTTTAAAAGTTCGATGACCGTATAGGCGGTATGCATTGCGCGCAATCGCGTCTCTTCCAACGCCGGGGCGGAGGCGGGAAGAAAATCCAGAAGCCTTCCTAAAGCCAGAATCTGCGGCCGAATCAGCCAGTGGGAAACAGCCACGAAAACGAGCATCAGAAGAGGCATGGAAAGTTCCGTTTTGCCCACGGAAGTCCCAAACAACAACAGGCCGAATATGAAGAGACCTAAAGCTATCTGGGCGAGTTCCCACCGCTCGAACAGGAAGCGGTTCTGCTCGCTGACTTGGTAACGCAACAACTGGCGTACTGCGTCGTGGCCGAGTTTTTGATACTGGGTCGTGTTGAGCGCGACGGGTTCGCGCAGCACCCGGTCGACGGAGCGGAAGCTTTCCATGGCCACCCAACCCATCAACACTGCGCCGCCCAACCAGGCGCCCAACAAAACGCACGCAAGCCTTCGCGGACTCATGGCTTATAGAAACTTCCCAGTGTAACGCGGCTGATGCGCCTGTGGCACAATCCAAACTATGGGTCTTTCGCAAACTATGACGAGGCGCGGTCTGCTTAGTGCGTTGCCGGCTTTGGCGGCGGCTCCCAGCATACGCCTGCCGCAAAGGATTCGGGTTGCGATTCTTGGACTGGACGGCCATACGGGAGAAATTGTGCGCCCGCTGCCGCAACTTCCCGATGTGGAAGTGGTCGCCATCTCTGACGCGACTCCAGGCGCAGTGGAGAAATTTGGAAAAGGAAACGCTCGTCTGACGGCGGCGAGGCGTTACACCGACTACCGGCGGATGCTCGAGCAGGAAAAGTTAGATGTCGTGGCTGTGTGCAATAACAACGGAGAGCGGGCGCAAGCGATTTTAGACTGTGTGGACCGGAATCTGCATGTGATTGCGGAGAAACCTCTGGCGTTGACACGAGAGGATCTGGAACGAATCCGGCGCGCTGTTCAGCAACGCCGGGTGGGACTGGGAATGCTCCTGCCCATGCGGTACGATCCGCAATTTCAAGCGCTCAAACAACTCGTGGATTCTGGGGAACTGGGGGAGATCGCTCAAATTTCGGCGCAGAAATCGTATAAGGCGGGGCAGCGCCCGGAATGGATGCGAAAGCGCGCAACCTATGGCGGCACCATTCCCTGGATTGGCATTCACATGGTGGACTTGATGCGCTTCACCAGCGGACGGGAGTTCACCCACGCAGCTTCCTTTGCCGGCCACGTTGGACAGCCTGAGATCGGCGACATGGAGAACACAACGGGCACGGTGTTCCGCATGGATAACGGCGGCGTAGCCACGCTACATATGGATTACTACCGCCCGGAGACAGCGCCTACGCACGGTGACGACCGCTTGCGGCTGGCGGGGACGAAAGGGGTGGCGGAGTATATGGCGGCGACGGGAGTAACGGTGATTTCGGCAAATGCAAAGCCGCGGGTGGTTACGGAGCTGCCCCCACAGGGTTCGGTGTTCGTGGATTTTTTGGAGCACGTCTATAACAAGAAGGCGCCGACACTGACGCTGGCCGACATCTACCGCAACAACGAGATTGTCATCGGCGCACAGGAGGCTGCGGAGAGGAACCAGATTGTGCGGTTGTAGGGGCGTCGGGACGCACGGCGAGAATCAAAGCGGTAGGGCGTTTGCGGGCGCCATAGCCCAGGGAGAAGCCAAGCGGTTTTGCCCGTCCCGGCTCCTCAAAAGCGGCGGCTAGATCCGGCTGAAACTGTTTGCGGAAAGGCGAATCCGGCACTGCATACTCGCCAAAGAGGCGCACGTTCCAGCCAGCGGCTTCAAAGTAGCGAAACGGCACCCCGGTGTCATCCTGAAGGACAAGGCGGCTTTTTTCCAGGATGTACTGGCGCAACCGCTGGCACATGCGCCAGTGCAGAAGGAAGGATCCCGATTTCACGAACGTGTCAGGGGCGCCGGCGCGGTCCAGAAAACGCAAAAACCGGGGATCGGCTTCCAAGCCTTTGGCCAGGTCGGTGGAAAAGTAATAGAGGCGGGCCGGGGCGCCGTCTGGGCGGCGGAATTCGATCTCAACGCCTTTCGGCTTCGCTATATCCGGGGCGGGCTGAACAGCGCCATCGGGCATGAGTTGAAGATGGCGCGCATTCTCGATTGCACAGCCGCTGCGAGCCAGCAACATGAAGATGGCCGGCAGTAAGCCGCGCGCGATCTGGCCCCGGAACTGGCGGTCCATCTCGCTGGTGCGAAAGAAGCTGCGTCCGAACATTTCGCCAGCCGCGAAGCGGAGGCCCGAAAGGTACTTGTCGAGCATTTCAGGCGTGAACTGAGATGGCTCCGGTATCGGTCCCACCGGCTCCAGACCGGCCATGATGTAGGTCGATCCGGACGGGAAAAAAGTCATGAGAAACGGGACGTCGGGGCCACTGAAAGGGTAGAAAACCGTTTCGCTGTAGCGGACAGTAGGAGCCATCTCGCGCTTCTGGAACTCGCGTGCAGGGCCCAGATATGAGCGTTCAAAGTCGCCCCAGAGTTTTTCCATTTCGACGGAATGTGTTTTCCAAGCCGCTTCACGCTCCAAGGCTTCAAACGCGCCTCCAGTGCGCCCAGGGAACCCTGCCAGAAATCTCGCTGCGTCGTTCAAGGGGTTTTCCACTCGGGGGGCAGGGGATTTCGCCTTGGTGGACGAGGAACAGCCGGACATGCACAGGACTAGACAAGCTGAAGCGAGGATGGGGAGTCTCATGGACTTCGAAGGAGGTCTCCGCTTCCAGGATAGCGTACTGGAGCGAGAATGTAGAAGTGAACGGCAAAACTGTGGTGCGGCGTCAGGTTCTTCAAAGTATGCTAGGCGCGGCGGGCGCCGGAGCGGCGGGTTACTGGTTGAGCAAACGCAGCCGGAAGCCCGAACTGGCGGCGGCGCCGCTGGTTTCCCGGAACTTGAGCGTGCCGGCAGACGAGCGCTTTCCAGTGATGGCCGTGGCTACGGGAGGGCAAGTAGCTGAGACGGTGCGCCTGGCGGTGCGGGCGCTCGGAGGGATTCACCGTTTTGTCTCCCGGGGCGACGTGGTGGTGGTGAAGCCGAACGCTGCGTGGGATCGGACGCCGGAGCAGGCGGCGAACACCAATCCGGAATTAGTGGGCGAACTCGTCCGCCTGTGTTTGGAGGCTGGCGCCCGAAAGGTGCTGGTTGCCGACGTCCCCGTCAACGACGCGCAAAGTACGTATGTGCGGAGTGGGATCGGCGCGGCGACGCGCGGAGCCGGCGGGGAGCTGATCTACCCGGAGGAGCGGCTGTTTCGCGAAGTGAACTTGCAGGGCGAAGTGCTCACCGAGTGGCCGGTTCTGCAACCGTTTTTGGAAGCGGACAAACTCATCAATGTGCCGGTGGCTAAACACCACAGTTTGACCAGAGTGACGCTGGGCTTGAAAAACCTTTACGGAGTGATCGGCGGACAGCGACACCGGCTGCACCAGAGGATTCATGAGAGCCTGGCGGACCTGGCGGGATTCTTGCGCCCAACGCTAACTGTGATGGATTGCTGGCGCGTGTTGTTGCGTAATGGCCCTTCAGGGGGAAGTTTGGCAGACGTGGCTGTGCGCCGCACCATAGCTGTTTCCACCGACCCGGTGGCGGCAGACGCCTGGGCGGCTGCGACAATCTGGGGCTTGCCGGCGGCCAGCCTCCCCTATTTAGGGTTGGCGGCGGCGCGTGGAATCGGGACGCCGGACTACGAAAAGGTAAAGACGCAATTCCTCACGGCTTGAACCATGACTGCGCGCTGGAGCTTTCCGTTGGCGGTCGCGCTGCTGGGCGCCATGACCGTGTCGACCCAGGTCTTCCTGCTTCGGGAACTGGTGGCTGCGCTGGGGGGCAATGAAACCGCTATGGGTTACATGCTCGCGGCGTGGCTGGCATGGACGGCTGCCGGCAGCGCGTGGCCTTTGCGGGTGAAAGCTGAAAACGCAGAGCGGCGGCGATTCTGGACAGCCTTGACGTGGAGCGGCGTCGGGGCAATGGCGGCTTTGGCGGCGGCGCGCGCGAGCCGGCTGCTGATCGGCGCAATGCCGGGCGAGGTCGTTGGGCCGGGGAAAATTCTCGCGGGTTCCATCGCTGCGACAGGACTGTTTTGTGTGGTTTCCGGTTATACGTTTGCCGCAGGCGTGCGCGCGTGGGGAGGCCGCAAGGCGCTTCCGCACGCTTATCTTTTTGAGGGTGTGGGCGCATGCGTGGGGGGCATCGCCGCCAGTTTCATCCTGCTGCCGGCGATGCTGCTGGTGTACCCGCCAGGTTTCCGCCTGGTGGATGCCAGGAACTCCCGTTACGGCGCGCTGCTGACGCTGGAAAGGGAAGGGATGCGGGTGGTGTACGAGAACGGTGCGGTGCTGTTTCAGTCGCCAGACCCGCAGGCGGCTGAGGAATCGGTCCATTATGCTTTGCTGGAACACCCGGCTCCGCGGCGGGTGCTGCTAATCGGGGGAGGGTTGAACGGCGCGGCTTTGGAGGCGGCAAAGCACCCAAGCATTGAGCGGATCGATTACGTCGAGCTGGATCCCGAACTCTTTGCCATTGGGAAAGCCTGTTTTCCTGAACAGTGGCGGGCTATGTCTCGCGACGCGCGCATACACATGTATGCAGCAGACGGCCGCCGTTTTGTGAAGACCGTGAAAGAGTCTTACGATGCGATCCTTGTGAACACGCCGCCTCCCACCACGGCCATGCTAAATCGGTTTTACACCTTAGAATTCTTTCGGGAGGCCCGCGCCCGGCTGACGCCTGCGGGAGTTCTGGCGTTACGATTGCCGGGAGCCGAAAACTTCATCAGCGAAAAGCTGGCTCAACCTCTACGTTCCATCCGGGCGACGCTGCGTGCGGTGTTTCCGGCGGTCCTTGCGATGCCGGGGGAAAACATTCAGTTTTTTGCGGCTAGCGACGGGAGGGCGATGACGTTGTCGGCTGACGAACTCATACGAAGGCTCCGACTACGTGGCGTCGCCACGGTATATGTCCGCGAGCACTTCCTGCCTTTTCGTCTTGCGCCGGACCGGATTGCGTATTTGGAAGAACGCTTGGGCCACGGGCCGGGAGCGGAGGTGAACCGGGATTTCAGACCTATTGCTTACCACCTCGAGACCGAGGCATGGGGGGCGCAGTTCGGGAAGTGGCAGCGCGGGCTGAGCGTGGCGAGCTTGGCGCTAGCGATCTTGCTGGCGGCTGCCGGCATCCGGTTAAAACCCCCAGCGCAATGTATTGCGGCGACCGGGTTTACGACTCTCGCTCTGGAAGTGATGCTGTTGCTGGGTTTTCAGGCGATCTATGGATACGTGTACCAGCGTATGGCGCTGCTCATCGCCACTTACATGGCCGGCATGGCGGCGGGGGCGTGGATGGGATTGCGGGGCGGAGAGAAAAGGGCGCTGGCTGCGATTCAAGCTGGAATGATGGCGGCGGGACCGCTGCTATTCGGCCTTTTGGCAGTGCTTTCACAGAAATCGCCCACGGCGGCGCCCTTTTTTCTCGGCGCTCTGGCGGTTGGTTTCCTGGGCGGTTACCAATTTCCCGTGGCTAGCCGTGTCTATGAAGGGGGCGGCGAGCGCCGGCCCAGCGCGCTGTACGCGATTGATCTGGCTGGGGCTTGCGCCGGCGCACTCCTAGTGAGCTCTACATTCATCCCTCTGTGGGGCTTCGCGGCCACTGCGCTAGCGCTGGCCGCCATCAACGCGCTGCCGCTTACGATGGCCGTCCGGGCGTGTCGTGGTCATTGAAGACGAGTGCGGTAAAGCGAAAAATATCCGTACGGGAGTCCTTCCAAGCGTTTGCATCAAGCCCCGCTTTGCGGCAGGTGAACGCCAGGAAGGTGAAGCGGTCCCAATGCTGCTCGACGGGGACTTGAGGCAGTAGTAGACCTTCCGAACGCCCGCGTTTGATCACCAATCCGTCCCGCCCTACTTGAATTTCATTGGGGTCGAGCACTCTGCGCATAGGGGAGAGAACCGAGATCTCATATTCGAGTTCCGGGAGTTCTTCCGGTTTGACAGGAGTAAACCGAGTGTCTTCCAGAGCCGCCAGGATAGCTACGTCGCGCACGGTTTCGTGCAAAGGCTTGATGGGCGTAATGTGGCCGATACAGCCACGCAGCTCCCCGCGTTTCTTGAGGGTGACGAAAGCGCCCAGTTCACGGGCGAGAGCTTCATGACCGCCGTCGGAGGATTCAAAACGCTTCTTGTCCCGCACCGCCATCTCCACGGCGTTTTTGGCGATGCGGAGCAAAGCGCGCTTCTCTTCGGGGGTCAGGGCAAACGGGATTTCTGCGGCCGCCTCTTTCTTGCCGGTTTTTAGCATCACTACGGACCCGTAACCGACGACGCTAGAGTGATCGCGCGTGACGTCGCCTGAATTGGCGTACTTCAAAACACGCGCGGTATCGGCGCCTAAGCGCTCCGCCGCCATCATGGCCGCTATAATAGGCCCTCCGCCGCAAGCTTCCCATACATGGTGCTCGAAGTTGCGCGAAAGCGTAAGGTAATCCCAATCTTCTATGGCTTTCAGGGTCTTGCGATCCATGGAAGAAGCCTGGTCGTAGGTGTGGAAGTGCGAGAGGTCGGAGCTGGCTACAAGCAGCGTGGACGAGCCGCTAATGGATTTGGCGAGCGCCAAACCCAGCTCCCGGCATAAATCGTAATGTTGCGCGCCCATGATGATCGGAACCACGCGGAACTTGCCCAGCGCACGCTGGAGGAAAGGAAGCTGGACTTCGAGCGCATGTTCAGACCGACCGAAGGCGGCGACATGACCCCGGCTGGAGAGTTTTATGTTGGCGCCGGCTTTTGTTAGACGCCCCGCAAAATCGGTATCCACCGGAACCTCTCCGAGAGGTGTGGCGTATGCGCTGCCGTCATACACAGAAGCGAAGCCGAACGAGTCTATGTGCGACGGAGAGATCACGACCACCCGCTCGAATTTCTTACCTTTGACCGCAGCGTAGCTACATCCGGCTACCGCGCCGGAATAGATGTAGCCTGCATGCGGGGCGACGATCGCGATCACCTCGCCCGCAGGCGGCGGAGAAGCCTTCGCGAGGAACCCATCCACCATAGCCGCGAGCTCTTTGGGGTCCGCCGGATAGAACGATCCGGCGACCGCCGCCTGACGCACGCGCCCACTCTGGGCGCAACCCGCAACTGAAAGGCCTGGGAACATCAAGAACCACCGCCTTCCCATCATGGAGTTTATGCCTCCCAAATTCCGGCTATTGGATGCTGGCAGTACTGGCACCTGCCTTTCCGCAGCCGCTTGGCCTTTACGGTAAACCCGATCCGCTCGACGACAGGACGCCGGCATTTCGGGCAATAGGTGTTCTCGCCCGGATGACCGGGCACGTTGCCTATGTAAACGAAGGAAAGTCCTTCGGCGTCTGCAATAGCTTTGGCGCGCTCGAGAGTCTTGACCGGCGTAGGCGGCAAGTTCTTGAGCAAGTACTGGGGGTGAAACCGTGTGAAGTGCACCGGAATGTCCGTGCCGAGTTCAGACTTCACCCACTTGGCCAGGCCGCGAAACTCGTTGTCGCCGTCGTTCAGCGTAGGTATCACCAGGTACACGATTTCGCTCCAGACGCCCAGCTTGCGCATAAGCACGAGAGCGTCCAAAACGGGTTTCATTTCGCCGTTGACGATCTCTTTGTAAAACTTTTCGGAGAATGCCTTCAGATCCACTTTGATCGCGTCTACGCGGCGGCACAGTTCCTTGAGAGGATCCGGGCGGATGAAGCCGCCGGTAATGACGCAATTCTTAATTCCGGCTTTGCGCGCGGCGTCCGCAGTGTCACACATATATTCATAGAAAATGACCGGCTCGCTGTAAGTGTAAGCGACGGATCGCGAACCGCTACGGCGGGCTATGTCCACAGCTTGGCTGGGGGGGAGGTAGGTGGCGGGAACCTGTTCAGGACGCACTTGGGATATCTCCCAGTTCTGGCACATCTTGCAATTCACGTTGCAGCCGGCCGTAGCTAGGGAGAACGCCAGGCTGCCGGGGAGAAAGTGGAAGAGAGGTTTCTTCTCGATAGGATCCACGTGGGCGCTGACCACGCGGGAGTGAACCAGCGTGTAATAAATGCCGCCTCGATTCTCGCGTGCGCCGCAATAGCCGCGTTCGCGGTCATCGATGACGCACTCACGAGGACAGAGTGTGCACTTGATCTTCTTATATGGCAGCTTTTCATAAAAGCGCGCTTCCACGATGAACCGTGCGTCTTTATCCGCAGTGGCGGCAAGGCAAGGAGCGGCAGCGGCGAGAAAAAAACTCCGGCGATCCATACTACCTCTCAGACTTCGATTTTGTCGATACGCCGCAGGTCATTGACGCCGAGGCCATAGCGCGCAGCGGTGGCGATGTAGGCCGGCTCTCGCTTGAGGCTTTTGAGCGACTTTAGACCTTTCTCGGCGCGTTTCTGTTCGATGATTTGCCACCCAACCGTATCAAGCGCTACGGGATCTTCGGAAACCAGCAACGTGTTACACGGCCACGTCCAATGCGGCATAAAAGACGGTCCGCCTTCGTACTGTGCGGTGGTGGCGTCACAGATGGTGAGGCGCACTTTGCGCTGAATGGCGGGCATGCGGTACACATCCGCGACGTAAGGATCGCACGCGTTCGGGTGGTACTTGTTCGGGTTGTGTATAGCGCCGAACATGTTCTTGAGCGCCATGGTGACGCCGGCGATCCCGTGATCTTTGAGCACCGGAAGGTTAATGATGGCGTCGCACAGCCGGGTCAGCGTTTTCGATAGCATGCTGGCGGCCGCCCCCGAGACGGTGAGCTCATCTTCATAACCCGCCGTGTCATTGCCAAAACAGCGTATGCGGTCGCGGCTTTCTGAAATGCGGAAACCGGCGCTCTCGAGGTCGGAGTTCAATCGGTCCCAGATGATGATATTGCGGCGCGAAACGCCGGCCTGCTGTAGGCGCTCGCAAATCGCTTCCACTAGAGCGACATGGGTGGAAATCCCTTTGCCGGCGAGGCAGTTCACCTTGAGTCCTACGGTTTCACCAGGACGGACCACGCGGCGCCAATTTTCCGGAGGAACGGCGCGATCGAGTAAGGCGATAAGGCGACCCGTATTCAGTCCGGAGCCCTGGCCGGGCGACTGCAAGCGCGGATCCCGGGCGACGATGACTCGGGCTCGGCCCGGAGCCGCTAAAGCGCCGAGCAGTAAGCTCCGCCGGCTCACTTGTGGGTGCATACCACTTTCCGATCCCTTTATAGCACCGCTCGAGGAAGACTGGAGCCGGGTGGTTAGAACAGTTCAATGCGTGGGCGCGAGGTTTCGTGGTTGTCCCGGCCGACCACTTCGTCGTGGATGGCGCGTTGCTGTTGCATGACGTAACTCTCGTAAAGCGTGTCGAGCGAAGGCGTGTTCGGACTGGCGCCGGCTGCAAGCGACGCCGCCGCACGCTCAGCTTGCAAGCGCACCCCTAGCGCCTCCAGTTGCCGGCCTACGCACTCCAGTTGTTGGCGAACGATATCCTGAGATTGCAATGTTTCAAGCGCGGAGAGGACCGCTCGGTTGACGCACTCGGAGGAAGCGGCGATTGAAGCTGACGACGCTTCCACATGCGCGATTAACTGTGCGAGCTCGCTGCCCACTTGTTCGACGAGACCGGCCAAGTGATGGAGCTCAGCATCCACGGATTCCGTAGATTCCTGGCTCTGGATCGCGAGCCGGCGCACCTCGTCAGCCACCACCGCAAAGCCCGCGCCCGCTCTGCCTGCGCGCGCCGCCTCGATAGCGGCATTGATGGCGATGAGGTTACTTTTCCATGCGAGTTCACGGATGCCTGTGACCAGCGGGCCGATCCGTTTCCTGGCGTTGCCGTGGGCGTCCAAAAACGCGGTGATTGTGCGTTGAAACTCTTGGGAGCGCAGCAGATTTTCACTGACCTCTTGCTTCAGGCTGGCGCTTTGACGCCGAATATCATCTAAGGCGGCGATGACGCCGGTGACGAAATTTTCGCTAGTTGCTCCCGCTGCGGCTACCTGTTTTTTAAACAGGGTGACCCACTTTTCGATTTCTTCGGCCGCAGTCTTGCCAGACGCTTGGGGTTCGCCTTCGCTGGGGGTTGGCCGGCTGTCGCGCAGGCGTTCGATTCGACAAAGCAGCGCGCTTTGGACTGCGGCTACGGCTGCTGCGGCGGCGCCCGCGGCGACAGATCCGGTCATGGACCAAGATGCGGCGTATGCGGACCAGACAGCGTGAAGACACGCAGCGGCAATGCCGAAGATCGCCGCCCCAGCCCCAATTCGCACGAGCGGTCTCTCCCGGAGTGCGCTGAACAAGGTGGGCATGTGCTAGGATTCCTCCTACGCTCCGGGGATAACTTTTTTGATGACCGTAATCAGATCTGTTCCCCCCACGGGTTTTACGAGCCAGCCAGTAGCTCCCAAACGTTTGGCTTCATCGCGCTTGGAGGCTTGGCTTTCTGTGGTGAGGGCGAGGATGGGGGTAAAGCGCAGGATGGGTCTGACGTGCTTGATGAATTCCAGTCCATTCATCACGGGCATGTTGATGTCCGTGAGGATGAGGTCTGGTTTCAGCCCGGTCTGGATACGGTTTAGCGCGGCTTTACCGTCGCCGGCCGTTTCGACCCGGAAACCCGCCATTTCGAGAGTCTGTTTGAGGCTCATCAACATGACGGCTGAATCATCTACCACGAGTACAGTTTTCATGGCTATCGCCCTCCGTGGCGGCAGCGCCTCTCCAAAGCTGTTGCCAGAAAGGATCTCTCGGGAGGCGGAGGCGAGGCGCGCCCGCCGCCAGAAGGATTTGGAAGATGGACATATGCATGTGCTCGAGCTCCGAGAGGTCGATTTCGCCCTGGGGATGTTGCAGAATCCACTCCAAAACGCTTTCCGCCTCCTCCACCGTGCAGTGGCCCCGCAGCGAGAGCCGTTCGGAATCCGATTCAACTGGCATCACAGCAACTCCTTAAGGTTCAGCACTGGTAGAACCGTGCCGTCTCCGAGAAGCGCGGCTCCGACGTAACCCGACAGTTGAGCGAGGGGTCCGTCCAGCGGCTTCACAATGACTTCCATAGCCTGAGTAAGTCCATCCACAATCAGCCCTACCGTGCTGGACGCACAACGCGCCACCAGGACGAGCATCTCGTCTTGCTCGTCGGTTGCCGTAGCATTGAGGTCCAAAAGCGCGGCGGCGCTATACAGTGGAATTACCTGCCCGCGCAAGACCATGGCTTTGCGGTCTCGAATGTGGTGAATGTGACGGGAGGGAACGCGCACGGTTTCGAGAACATCCTCCAAGGGAATCCCAAAAGGCTGGCCGTTCAGCTCAATTCCGAGGACCCGGCTGACGGCCATCGACAGCGGAAGCAGGAGCGTAATGCAGGTTCCCACGCCGGGGCGGCTGGAAAGGGCGACCGTGCCGCCTATTCGTTCCAAGCTCCTTCGAACCACATCCATGCCCACGCCTCTTCCGGAGACGTCCGTCACCGTCTCGCTGGTAGAAAAGCCCGGGAGAAAAACGAGCTGCATCGCCTTTTCGTCATCCAGGGATTCGAGAGTTTCCTCGCTGATCAGCTTCTTTTCGTAGGCTTTTCGTTTGAGGATCTGGGGGTCCATGCCCCGCCCGTCGTCTTCAATTTGAATTCTCGCGCGGTCTCCTTCTTGGGACGCGCGGATGCATATGCGGCCGCGCGGATTCTTGCCACGCTGCAATCGTTCTTCCGGCGTTTCAATTCCATGGTCCAGGCTGTTGCGCAGAATGTGCACCAGCGGGTCCGCGAGCGCGTCCACAACGTGCTTATCTACTTCGGTGTCCTCGCCTTCGATCACCAACTCGACCTCTTTGCCGAGCGTCCTACTCAGATCTCGCACAAGCCGCGGAAACCTCTGGAGCACGGTTCCTACCGGTAGCATACGCACTTGCTGTATGCCGTCCTGCATTTCTTGGACGATGCGGTGAATGACGGCGTAGTGGGACTTGATTTCCCGCGACAGCTCCGGAGAAGTGAATTCCTGTTCGGCGCGCCCGGCCAAATACAGCAAGGCATTCTTAGCCACCACCATTTCGCCGATCAGCTCCATCAAGCGGTCCACCTTGCCGATTGGGACTTTAAGAACCGTCGTGGATACGCTCTCTGGGATGGCAGGCTCCCGCTGTTTCGACGTTACGGGAGCGGCTGGAGATGCAGGCCGCGTTTCTTGCGCTGGGTGCGCCGGCGCAGGCCTAGCGCACTCCGTGAGCCGGACGCCGTCGAGCCATTGCTTCAGCGGCTCGCTTGAAGACTCTGCGTTCGCCTGCTGAACGGCGCGTGCGAGGCTGGCCAAGTCTGCCGTGCGGCCGGTCGCTTGCAGGAGAGACTCGAGCGTCTTACCCACGCTCACGATGCGCCCTCCGTGCGTTTCGGGCGTCGCAGGAAGATCAAGCAAAGCTTTTTGGGCCGCCAGAATTTCGGCGGCGATCTCCGGCGAAAACACATCGTCGGCTGGTGCGCCAGAACTTCCGGCGTGGGTTTGAGGTGCGGCTACGGCGCCGCCCGACGCCGCCGCGGATTCTGCCGCAAGAGGACAGATGGTCACTTGATCGAGAACATACTGGAAATGCTCCTCAAGTACGGGGACGGGAGCGTCGCTCAGAAGCTCGTAAACCAAGTTGGCCTGATAGACGTCCATGACTTCCAGCGACGGCCACGGGGTTTTGGGCCGGACCGATAAGGCCAGAAGACCAGGAACCTGCCGGACCGTGAACAGCGGATCTTCTCCCTTAAAGAAGCATTCCGGTTCCGGAATGTATTGGACGGCGGCGAGCGGCGCGCCTGTCGAAAGAGCGCGTTCGCAGTCCTCTTTGGGGATGTGCTGAATCCATTCTGAGACCGCCGGCGTAACGCGCCCTCCGAGAGAAGAACTCGTCGAAGAACTCCCAGCAGCCGAGAGCCTCCCCGAGCGCAAACGCCGCGCAATCTCGCCTGCTTCCGGTTCAAACCGCTCATCCACCGTTCCGGTCTGTTCGATGCCGTCCAGCATTCTGGCGGCGGCGTCCACCGCCTGCAAAAGAGCGTCCACAAGTTCTGCGTCCGGAGCCAGAGCGCCTTCACGCACGTCGTCGAGGATGTCCTCGGCGGCGTGCGAAACTTCGATCAACGGCCGGAATCCAAACAGTCCGGCGTTCCCCTTGAGTGTGTGGATGCGGCGAAAGAGCGCGTCGATCAACTCCGCATCGCCAGGACGCTGTTCGAGGGCGAGCAAACCCTTGGCGGTTTCCTCGACGTATTCCCGCGCCTCGATCAGGAACTGCTCCAAAAGCGGAGTCATGACGGCCGCCCTCCCGTGAGTAGGAAAGCCAGCCGGATCAAAGCCTCGGGGTGAATGGGCTTCGACATGTAATAGTTCGCCCCTGCGGCGTAGGCAGCCATGCGGTCTTTTTCCTCCGATTCGGTTGAGATCATGACCGCCGGCGCTTGCCGGGCTTCTTCACAGGCGCGTAGCTCGCGCAAGAACGTGTAACCGTCCATGCGAGGCATGTTCACATCCACCAAGTACAGGTCAAACGGAGCCGCCACCGCCTTTTCGAGCGCTTCCAAGCCGTTGATCGCCTCCTCGACCTCGAAGCCGGCTTGTTCGAGAATCTGCCGGTGGTACAGTCGAACCGTGGCGGCATCATCCACAATCAAGACTCGTTTCATGCTGACCTCCGGAATGGCTTCTGATAGACGATGGCGTCCGGAAAGCGGCGCAGCGTAAACAGACTCGAAATCCGGCTCATGGATTCGGAATGTCCCAGACAGACGAAGCCGCCTGGAGCGAGAGCGTCGTAGAGGGTCTCTGCCGCCCGCCTGCGGGAGATGTCGTCAAAATAGATCAGCAGGTTGCGGCAAAACACGACGTCGATGTCGGTGAATGCGCTCGTGTCCCGCGGGTCCATCAAATTGATTTGGGAGAATGCGACCGCGCTGCGCACGTCCTCGCAAAGCTGGTATTCGCCGCCCGGCAGCGGCAGGAAGTATTTAAGAAGATACTCCCGGGGAACATACTGAACCGAGCGGGCCGAGTAGACGCCCTCCCGCGCCCGCTCGAGAGCGTCGGTGTCGATATCCGACGCCAGAATCTCGACGTCGAATTCTGAGATCCGGCGCCAGCGCTCCAGCAAGTACAGCGCCACCGAATAGGGCTCCTCACCCGAAGACGAGGGGATGCACCAGATGCGAATCCTCCCGCCCCGGGTCTTTTGCTCCGCAATTTCTTCGAGCATCGAATTCACCAAACATTCAAACTGATGGACCTCCCGGAAGAAGTAGGTCTCGTTGACCGTCATCGCGTTGATCAACGCCTGCCACTCCGAGGCATTCTCCGAACTCCGGAGCTTTTGGTAATACTGCCGGAACCCTCCGTTTCCGGAGGCGAGAATGCGCTCCGACAAGCGGCGGTCGACAAAGTAACGCTTCGTTTCCTCGAACCAGATTCCGGTCTTGCGGTAGAACAGCTCCCGGAACATCCGGAAGTCCACATCCGAGATGCCAACTTCCTGCATTCAGACCTCCCGGACCCGCTTTTCCACCGCCTGGCAGGCGAAGGCAATGTAGGGTTCGCTGGCGAAACGCACGCGAGCTTCCTGTACGGCCGGCAAGGCCGCCTCCGTGGCGATTTCGCTCAAGAGATTGAGGGCCGCGCCTACGACATTGACGTGCGCATCCTTCCGCAGAATGCTGATCAACCACTGTTCGAGCTTCGGGTGCGCTAGCGCCTCCATGATATTTACCGCAAAAATGCGAAGATCCGGGTCCGGGCTGGCCAGTAACTCGTCGATGTGGCCGGCGACCTCCCCGGGTAAGTGCTGCAAAATCTCGATGGCGGTATTGCGCAGCGCGGCGTCGTCGGAGGCTAGATAAGGAATCAAGCCTTCCACCGCCGCCCGCCCGCCAATGGCTGCCAGCGAGGTGGCGATCGCCTCCCGCACATCGGGCTCCCTTTCCTCCGCCAACCGTGAAACCAGACTCGCGGCGGCCTCCGGATGCATAGCCAGTTTGCGGGCGGCCTGCCGCCGCTGTTCCGGGTTGGAGCCGGATAGCTGGCCGAGCAACGTTTCCAGCGTGCCCGAACCCGTGTGGGGTTCCCCCGACGCCGGCATAAAAGAAGCCTTCCGAAGACCCACGGCTTGTTCCTCCTGCTCTCCTGCGGTTATGTGAGCCAGCGCGTAAGCTGGCGCGCAATCTCGGCGGCGGGAAGCACCACGGTTGCGCCCCCGCGTTCGATCAACTCCTTGGGCATGCCAAACACCACGGCGGACTCCTCCGCTTCGGCAATGGTCTTTCCTCCAGCCCGATGCAGTTTCGCCATCGCCTCGGCGCCATCGTAGCCCATGCCCGTCAGTTCGACTCCAATGAGCCGTTCTGGAGGAAGCGTAGCCAGAGCCGACTCGACGAGCACGGTGACCGAGGGGTGCCATAAGTGTTGGGGCGACTCCGGCTTTGGCAGAGCGACTAGCTGGTCGCCCCGCTTGGCGACCACCATGTCGGTCCCGCCCCTTGCGATGTACACCATTCCGGGCTCGATCCGTTCCGGCCTCGCAACTTCCACAACGCGCAAGGCGCACAGGTTGTCCAACCGGGAGGCCAGGGTGCCCGTGAACGTCCCAGGCATATGTTGGGCCACGAGCACCGGCCAGGGGAACCCAGCCGGGATTTGCGGAAGAATCTCCTCGAGAGTTCGAGGTCCGCCGGTGGAAACGCCGACAAGCACCAGTCCGAACTCGCCTGTCTTGAGGGTTGCGGGCGCCGGCGCGCGGCGGGACTCGCTCTGGATCTGCTCGCGCTCTTCACGCAGCCGGGCGCTGAGCCTTCCGTTCGAGGGCTTCATTTTAGCGCTCGCCGCTACCCGAACCTTTTCGATAAGCTCTCCGGCGATGGCGTCGATCGACAGCGAGATCGTGCCCCCAGGCTTTGCCACATAGTCGACTGCGCCCATGGCTAACGCCTCCAGCGTGGCTGTAGCGCCCTTGGTGGTAAGCGAGGACACCATCACGACCGGAGTGGGACGGGCTGCCATGATGAGCGATAAGGCCGTCAGCCCGTCCAGCCCCGGCATGTTGATGTCCAGCGACACGACATCCGGCTTATGGGCGAGCACTTGCTCGACCGCCTCCCGCCCGTCCCGTGCGAGAAGAACTTCAAACCCGGCGCCGGCGAATAGCTGGCTCAAGTGTTTGCGCATCAGGGCGGAGTCATCAACCACCAGCACTTTCAGCGCCATTGCCTGCGGCCTCCACTGTTTCTTGAATCTCGCGGATTTCCGCCTCATCCAGCAGTGACTCGGGGGAAATCAGGAACACCAAGCGGTTGCTCGATTCGAGATTCGCCACCCGCTGAATGGTCCGACTCTGCTCCTTCGAAACGGGGGGCGCCTTTTCGATAGCCGGCTGCGGGATCCGCAACACTTCGCTCACGCTATCGACAATAAAGCCTACCTTGCCACACGCCAGCGTGTAGACTAAAATGCGCTGGCGTTCGTTTCGCTCAGCGGAAGGAAGGCCGAAGCGCCGGCGCTGGTCGATAACCGGCAACACCGCGCCCCGGAGGTTCATAACGCCCTCCACGAAATCCGGAGCGCGCGGGATGCGCGCAATCTTGTCAGGCAGCCGAACGATTTCTTGGACGGTTTCAATGGGTACGCCAAACTCTTCCCGCCCCATTTGGAAGATCACGAATTGTTCATCCTCTGCGGCAGCGCTTTCCAGCGGTTGCTCCTCGTGCATGGCATCCTCCCTAGACGCGGCCTCCGCTAAAGCGGAACTGACGCCGGCGTCGTCAAACAGCCGGACGACATCCAGAACCGAAACCAGCCTCCGGCCTTGCTCGAGCTTCACTAACGCGGCAAGCAGCTCCCGCTCCTTCCCATTCGACAGGAGCGCGGGGAGGGGCTCAATTTCCCCTTTTTGCACGCGCAAAACCTCATCCACCGTATCGGCGACGAACGCGGCTGTTTTGCGCGCGTCCAGACTGATCACCACCACGCGTTGCCGCTCGTCCAGCGAGAGGGGCTCCAGGCCTAGCTTGCGGCGCAGAGAGACCAGAGGTAGGACCCTGCTGCGCAGCGTCGTCAGACCCAGCACGTGCGGCTCGACATTGGGCACGCGGACGGCTTGCGCCGGCGCCTGGACGATCTCTTGCACCATGGCGATGGGCACGGCGTACTCCTGGCCAGCCACGGTGAACGAAACCAAGCCTTCCAGTTCGGTTTCGGCGCGCTCTTCCGCCTCGCGGGTTACGCCGGCGGAACCGGCTTCATTGCGCATGGCGGCCTCGCGCGCCACAAACTGGCCCGCGAGGATCTTGCCGAAGTCCAGCACCATGGTGAGCAACCCGCCATCGGCTTTGATGACGCCGGTGAGGAACTCCTTGTTTACGGCGCACTCGAAGTTCTCCGCCGGCTCCAGCTCGTTTTCCTCGCACGTGAGTACGCTCGCCACCCGGTCTACGACAAAGCCCACCGGAGAACCTAGGTTCATGACGAGCGCCCTTCCCGTGTCGGTGAGTTCCATTTCGGGCAAGCCGAAGATCCGGCGCAGGCTCAAAATCGGCAGCACCCGCCCCCGCAAATTGGCCAAGCCCAAAAACGCCGGCGGCGCCATCGGAATTTGCGCCACCACCGGCAGGCGTATGATCTCCTGCACCGGCGCCATGGGCGAGGCGAAGCGCTCTTCTCCGACAAAGAAAGAGACGAACTGACGGCTGTCCGCCGTCCTGTCCCCTTCCGGGGTGAAGGCAACAGCTTGTTCCATAGCGGCCTCCTTTACGCAGCGCTCTGGAGTTCATCCGCGAGCGAGGCGATTTCCTCGATGGCGGCCGCCAGCTCTTCGGCGCCTTGCGCTTGCTGCTTGGCGGCGGCAGCGGCTTCGGCGGCGGCCTTTTCCGCCTCTTGCGCGGCGGCGGCTACTTGATCGGTAGCTTTTTTGACCTGCGCCACGGCGGCCGCGATCTCCTGGGCGTCGCTGAGGATCTTCTGCGCTCCGCCTTCTACAGCCGCAATCTCCGTAGCGATGGAAGCCAAGTTCTGAGACGTAGACTTAGCCTTCTCTGCTTCCGCCATTGCGCCGCGGGAGACTTGGTCAAGGTCGCGCCCCACGCTGTCGATCTGATCCTGCACCGCCTTCACCAGATCTTTAATGCGGTCGGCGTTTTCCGCAGAATCGCGGGCCAGGTTTCGGATATCGGCGGCGACCACGGCGAAGCCTTTTCCATACTCGCCCGCCCGCGCCGCTTCGATCGCGCCGTTTACAGCCAGCATGTTGGTCTGAATCGAAACCGTGGTGATCGCCTCAACAATCTTATCGATGCGCCGGGACACCTGCTCCAGGTCTTTGACTTGCTTGATGCTGTCTTGGGAGGCGGTCACCGAGTTGTGAATGCCTCGGATCAAATCCTCCACCGCCGCGCGGTTTGCGGCCAGCAACGCTTTGATGGCTCGGTTTCGTTCCACACTGGCTTCCGCACGCTGTTTGGCGATCTCCACTCCTTTTTCGATTTGAGCCACCGCGGTGGCGGACTCTTCGGTGGCGGCGGCTTGCGTCTGCGCGCCTTTCCGAATTTGGTCGATCGCTGTCATGATTTGCGCCGCGGAACGGTTGATCTCTTGAACCGCCGAAGAGAGTTCCTCCGCGGCCGAAGCCACCTCTTCGGCGCTTTTGGCGATGTCGGTGGAGTTTTTGAGTTCTTCGGCCAGCTCCGACAGATTCTGCGCGGCCTTTTCACACTCGCCAAGCGCCTGGGCTTGCTCAGCCACGGTCTTGCTCGCCTCTTCGGCCGCCGAAGACTGCTCTTCGGCCGCCGCAGCGATGTTCTCGGCGCCTTTCAAAGCCTGTTGCATGGCCGCGGACGACTGGCGGGCGCCGGTGGCGATCTCCTCGACGCCGCGAACAGTATCCTCCATGTCGGCGCGAATCTTCTCGAGCTGGGCGGCGACGGCCTTGCCCTTTTCCGCCTCCTCAATGACCGCCTTGGCCGAGTGGTTGATGCCCTCGGCAATGGCTTTGACATCCTGCTGGATCTGCGCGATCAGATCCTGAATCTGGCGAGCGCTTTTTTCCGACGTCTCGGCCAGCGTTCGGACTTCATCCGCCACCACGGCGAAACCTTTGCCGTGCTTGCCCGCACGAGCAGCTTCGATTGCCGCATTCAACGCCAGCAGGTTGGTCTGGTCGGCGATGCGCGCCACGGCCTTGACAATGTCGCCGATGTTGGCCGCCTGCTTTTCGAGCTCAGCCACCATTTTGACCGAGGCTGTCTGCCGTTCCGCCGCCAAACCGACGTTTTCGACCAAATGCGCCACCTCGCCGCCCGTGCGCAGCGTGGTTCCCTGTAGCTCTTGCACTTTGGCTTGGGCGGCTTGGGCTGCGTGGAGCTGGCGCTCTAGAGCCGCGCTTACCTGTTTGAACGCCGCGAGCGACTCCTGGGCCGCGCCGGAGGCTTCGGCCGCGCCGCTGGCGATTTGAGACGAGGAGCGCCGCAACTCTTCCGCCGCCGATGAGGCTTCGTTAATGCCCGAAGCCAGTTCGGCCGTCGCCGCGGCGATGCGCTCGGCTGCCTGTTGCTGTTTGGCCAGCGTGCGCGCCTTCTTTCTTTGATGTTCCGCTTCCCCGAGAGTGGCTGGGGACAAACGGAGTCCCTCCGCCCCCGATCCGTTGGGGCGTGGGTGCGTGGTTTGCTTCAAAAGGGCCATAAGCGTCTCGTTCCTACGCTTGGGCTTATCGGCCAGATCGTAAAGGGTGTGACTTATTCTTTCGAAAGAAAATCACCGTAAACCATCGAAAGCTGTTGACAGATGACGTCAGATAACGTAATATGAAGTTATCTATTGAATATGACGTCAGATTCACATAGCGGAATAGAGCAGGCGGCCGTGAGCGCGGAGACCTTGCCGCGGCGCGAGCGGGAGCGGCTTCGGCAACGTGAAGAGCTGTTGAGCGCCGCGCGCGACCTGTTTGCGGAGAAGGGATACCATAACGTCTCCATGCATGAGATCGCGCAGAAAGCGGAGTTTTCTGTCGGAACGCTCTATAAGTTCTTCAAAGACAAAGAAGACCTTTATAAAGCGCTCATTCGCAGCCGCGCTGAGAAGTTTCATGCGGCCCTCAAAGCGGTCTTGACGCGGCCCAGTTCCGAAGACGCCATGGCGGTGATCAAGGACTATGTGGCCGCGAAGACGGCGCTGTTGACCGGGGGAGCGGCGATGCTACGCCTGTACTTTGCGGAGACTCGCGGCGCCAGCTTCAACTTGCGCTCGGGGCTGGATCAGGAAATCCGCAAGTTATATGACGATGTGCTGGATGCGCTAGCCGACGTGTTCCGCATCGGAATTCGCAAGAAGCTATTCCGGCCCTTAGATCCCTACTACATGGCGGTGGCGCTCGAAAGCCTCACCAACGGCTTTTTGCAGTGCTGGATCGAAGACCCAGAGCGTCACTCGTACGAAGCCAATGTGCCGTTGATCTTGGACATTTTTTTCCAGGGAGTGACGCGAAAGTGAGGCTTCCGCGCGGCGCGGCCGGGCGGCGGCTGAAAGGATGGTGCACGTATGCGATGGAGAATGAATCTGGATGCTTTTCGAATCTGCGGGCGGAGCGCCACTCTGGTGATGCTGGCTGTGATGGCAGGCGCGGGAAAGTGGCCGCCTAGCGCGCTGGCGCAGGCCCCGGCGGAGCCGGGCGCGCTCACGCTGACGTTACAGCAGGCCGTGGATTTGGCCTTAAAGAACAATCTGCAAGCCCAACTCGCGCGGGAAGGCGTGGCCGAGGCGCAGAGCCACAAAGGATTGGCGGCGTCGGCGCTGTTGCCCAACCTTTCCGGAGCGGCTTATCAAGCTACGCTGACGTCGAACCTTGCGGCCATGGGCCTTGGGCCGGGGAAGTTTCCGGGTCTGGATCCATTCGTGGGTCCCTTCAACCGCTTTGACGCGCGGGTGCAACTTTGGCAGAGCGTCTTTAATCTGGCTTCGATACGGCGCTACCAGGCCTCCGTGCGGGGAATCGCCCTCGCACGCGAGCAGGAGCGCTCGGCCGCGCAGCAGGTTACGATGGCGACGGTTTTGTCGTACTTGGCGGTGATGGAAGCTCAGCAAACGGTCGAAGCGGCGCAAGCGGACGTAACTCTGGCCAAGCGGTTGCTCGAGCTGGCCAAGAGCCAGCACGCGGCCGGGGTGGCTACCGGAATCGACGTGGCGCGGGCGGAAACGAGGCTAGCGGGTCAAGAAGTGCGGCTGGCGCAGGCGCGCACGGATTTGGATACCGCGCGCCTGAATTTGTTGCGCGTGATCGGCGCGCCGTTAGGGAGCGACTTGAGGCTTGCCGACGAGATGCGTTTTGCGCCGGAGGCGCTGCCGGCTGTGGCTGAGGCCGTGCAGAAGGCGCTGTCGGACCGCGCGGAGATTCGCAGCGCGCAAGAGCAGGTGCGCATCGCCGCGCTCCAAAAGCAAGCCGCGGTTGGTGGCTGGCTGCCTTCGGTGAGCTTCTTCGGCGATTACGGGACCAGCGCTGTGAAACCGCTGGAAACGAGCTTGCCGACGCGCACCGCCGGGATCCGGCTGGAGGTGCCATTGTTTGACGGGGGGCGCACTCGTGCCGAAGTGCAAGCCGCCGTGAGCCGCCTGCGGCAAGCGGAGCTGAAGTTAAACGACCTGCGCGCGGCCGTGGAGAAAGAAGTCCGGCAGGCTCTGGACAATTTGGCCACCCGGAAGGAACAGGTGCAGGCGGCCCAAAAAGCGCTGGCGCTGGCTGAGCGCGAGTTGGAGCTGGCTCAGGACCGGTTCCGCAATGGCGTAGGGGACAACGTAGAAGTCGTGAATGCGCAGACCGCTTTGGAAAACGCACGCCAGGGCGTAGTGAGAAGTTTGACGCTGTTCAATGTGGCGCGCCTGAGTTTAGCAGCGGCCACGGGACATGTAGAAGATTTCCGCCTTTAGGTTTCTCATAGGAGACAAACGCAATGATGAGCGACGGAAAAGAGCAAGCTGTGGAAGAATCTCGTAGCGGCGCCGCAGTGCGCCATCACAGGACTCGTAACATCCTGATTTTAGCCGCCCTTCTTGGCGTGGCGGCCGGCCTTGTCTATTACTTCCACAAGAAGGGGTATGAGTCCACAGATGACGCCTTCATTGAAGGAGGAATCGTGCAGATCAGCCCGCGGGTTCCGGGTCAGGTGGCGCGCGTCTTGGTGAAAGACAACCAGCATGTGAATGAGGGCGATGTGCTTGTAGAACTGGACGCACGCGACTACGAGGTGGCGGTGGCGCAAGCTAAAGCTGCGCTGAGCAACGCGCAGGCCAGAGGCGCGGCTGCCAAAGCGGGTCTGGACCTGACGTCTACGGTTACTAACGCGGCGCTGGTGCAGGCGTCAGCGGGTCTAAAGGCGGCGCAAGCGCAAGTGGAGGTGCTGAAAGCGGCGCTCGAGCAAGCGCGGGCAGGGGTGCGAGCAGCGGAAGCCGGGTTGCAGCAGGCGACGGCGCGCCAAGCGGCGGTGGAGGCGGAGGCGCGGCGCGCCGCTGCGGATGCGGAACGATACCGGGCGCTGTTCAAAAAGGATGAAATCTCAAAACAGTTGTTGGACCGCGCTGAGACCGAAGCGCGCGCGACGGCTGCGAACCTAGACGCCGCCAGGCAAATGGTGGCGGCGGCCCAAGCCCAACTGGCGCAAGCCAAAGCGGCCCAATCCTCCGCGGAAGCTTCGCTGCGCCAGGCCGAGACCCTGGTTCGTCAAGCGGAAGGAAAACTTCAAGAGGCGCAGGCGAGGCCGGAACAGATTCGCGTGCGGCGGGCGGATTTCGAGGGCGCCACGGCCGAACTGGAGCGCGCCCGCGCCGTGCTCCAGCAGGCGGAGCTGAATCTCTCCTATACGAAAATTCGCGCGCCCGAATCGGGCTATATCACGAAAAAGTCAGTAGAGCCGGGCAACATGGTGGGCGCGGGGCAGGCATTGATGGCGCTGGTTTCCGATCGGCTATGGGTGGTGGCGAACTTTAAGGAAGTCCAACTGAGGCGCATGCGTCCCGGACAGCCGGCGACGATCAAAATTGACGCCTACCCGCAGCGGAAGTTCCGGGGTCAGGTCGACAGCATCCAGGCCGGTGCGGGCGCACGTTTTAGCCTGCTGCCGCCGGAAAACGCGACGGGGAACTATGTCAAAGTGGTGCAGCGTGTGCCCGTGAAGATTGTTTTTTCCGAGCCGCTTCCTGCGGAGCTCAAAATTGGACCGGGCATGAGCGTAGTGCCAGAGGTGAGGGTCCGATGAGCACGCCGGCGAACCCGCCCTCCGGAGTTCAAGGCGCGGAAGAGTGGCACACGCGCGTCAACCCGTGGTTGATCGCGGCTTCAGTCGTACTGGCCACTTTCATGGAAGTGCTGGATACGACGATTATCATGGTGGCGCTGCCGCACATTGCGGGGAGCATGGCGGCGACGAATTCTGAGGCCACCTGGACTCTTACCAGCTACCTCGTCGCCAACGGCATTGTCGTGCCTATGAGCGGATGGCTGGCGCTTCGGTTCGGGCGTAAACGCCTGATTATGATTTGCACGGCGTTGTTTGTGGGAAGTTCGATGGCTTGTGGACTCGCGCCGAATCTAGCCGTGCTCGTAATTGCCCGCATTTTTCAAGGGCTCGGTGGTGGAGCGATGGTGCCTGTGGCCCAAGCGGTCTTGCTGGAGGCCTTTCCTCCCGCCAAGCGCGGCATGGCGATGGCGGTGTTTGGTTTGGTGGTGGTGGTGGCGCCCATCATCGGCCCTATGTTTGGAGGCTGGCTCACGGACAATTATTCTTGGCGCTGGGCGTTCTATGTGAATGTCCCAGTGGGAGTGCTGGCGCTGTTTCTCATGGCGCGTTTTCTGGAAGATCCGCCGTGGATCACGCACGGGAGGGCTGGGCGGCTGGACGGCGCCGGCTTCGTTTTTCTGGCCATATGGGTGGGGGCGTTACAGATTGTTCTCGATAAGGGGCAAGACGAAGATTGGTTTGCCAGTACATTCATTACGCGCCTGACGATCGTCACCCTGATCGCTCTAATCGCTTTTCTCGTCCGGGAGCTGCGCACGGCTGAGCCCATGACAGATCTGCGCGTATTCGCCAATCGGAATTTTGGGTTGGGGACGCTGACGATGGCTATGGTGGCGGCCGTGTTGTACAGTTCGGCGACGCTGCTGCCTCAGTTTCTTCAAACCTTGCTGGGCTACACGGCGGAACTCAGCGGTCTGACCATCACGCCGCGTGGAGTGGGCGCAGTGTGCGCCATGCCGCTTGTGGGGTACTTGATAACGTTTCTAGATGGACGAAAGATGATCGTCTTCGGTCTCTGTTTGCTGGCGCTGAGCAACCACATGCTCGGCAATCTTAGCCTGGAGATCGCCATGGAAAGCTTCGTTTTCGCCAACTTTGTGCAGGGGTTTGGCTTGGGCTTCATCTTCGTGCCGCTGGCGACCCTGGCGATGGGGACGCTGCGCAATGAGCAGATGGGAAACGCCACGGGGCTGTTTAACCTGGTTCGGAACATTGGAGGAAGCATAGGCATCTCGGCCACGATGACGTACTTGGTGCGCAGCGCGCAGCGGCACCAGAATCTGCTGGCGGCGCATCTAACGCCCTACGATCCAACCTACCAGCAGTATCTGAACGGGCTGAAGGCGGCCTTCGCATCCCTGGCCGGCGCTCCGCAGGGGCAGCCAATGGCGTACGGCGTCATTTACGGCATGCTCGTGCAGCAGTCCACGGTGCTGGGGTTTGTGGATACGTATCGCTGGATGGCGGTCGCTGCAGGCATCTGCATCCCAGGGGCGCTGCTCATGAAAAAGGTGATCGCTCGTAAGGGCATTTCAATCCATTGAACCGGGTCGAACGGGAGCGTGACGCGAGCATCTGGTTGCGCCACGGGTTTCCGGGCCAATCCCTGCCCGGAGGATCGCCTTGCCGCGCGGCTGTCTGCGGTGTCCGACGGCGGCGTCGCAGAAGAATGTGTGACCGGCGTCACGGCCGCTCAAGGCGAAAACAACCGGGATCAGCTCGTTCTCCGCGGCAACAACACTTCGGCGGACTTTTTCCTTGACGGTGTGCGCGACGACATGCAGTACTATCGCGACTTGTATAACCTAGAGCGGGTGGAAGCTTTAAAGGGGCCCAACGCCATGATTTTCGGCCGCGGTGGAGGCGGCGGCGTAATCAACCGCGTCACCAAAACGGCTGAGTTCTCGCGCTCGCGCGAAGTGGCGCTGGCCGGCGGCTCCTGGCGGCAGAGACGGTTCAGCGCCGACCTGGATCAGCCCTTTAGCGGTCGCGTAGCAGGACGGCTGAACACGGTCTACGAGAAGTCAGATAGTTTCCGGAACTACGTCAATCTAGAGCGCTTCGGCGTGAATCCGACGTTGACGTTCGCGCCGCTGTCTTCCGGCCGGGTCACCATGGGTTACGAACACTTCCGGGATGACCGCCGCGCCGACCGCGGCATCCCCTCGTTCCGCGGCCGACCCGCTGATATTGGCTTGGGGACGTTTTTCGGCGACCCCGGCCAAAGCTGGGTACGGGCCCGAGTGCATCTCGGATCTGTGGCGGCTGAGGGCCAAGTCGGGCGTTGGAGTCTGCGCAACCGGGCGCTGATCGGCCACTATGAACGGGCGTATCAGAACTTCGTTCCGGGCACAGTCAGCGCCGACCAAGCTGAGGTGAATTTGTCGGCCTACAACAGCGCGGCTGGGCGGCGGAACCTCTTCAACCAGACCGACGCCTTCACCACGGTTTGCACTGGCGCCATCCGCCACACGCTGCTGGCGGGCGTCGAAGTCGGTCGCCAGGTGACCGACAACTTGCGCAACACCGGTTACTTTGAAGATCGTCTCACTTCCATCCGCGTCCCTGCCAGCAACCCGACGCTTCGGTTACCAGTCACATTCCGCCAGAACGCGACCGATGCTAACAATCATGTCGCGGTTCTAATCGGGGCTGCTTACTTTCAAGATCAGATCGAGCTGTCCCGGCGCTGGCAGGCTGTCGCTGGGCTTCGCATGGATCGTTTTGACCTCAACCACGTCGACCGCCGCTCCGACCAGCGTCTCGGTCGAGTCGATGATCTCGTTTCGCCTCGGGCTGGCCTGGTCTTCAAACCGCGGCCAGCCGTTTCGCTCTACGCCAGCTACAGCGTCTCTTACTTGCCGAGTTCCGGCGACCAGTTCTCTTTATTTAGCTCCGTGACACAGCAACTCAAGCCGGAAAAGTTCACCAACTATGAAGCCGGCATCAAGTGGGACCCAGAGCGCCGACTGTCCTTGACCGCAGCGCTCTACCGGCTGGACCGGACCAACACGCGGTCGGTCGATCCCAATGACCCTTCGCGGCTTGTACAGACCGGCAGCCAGCGCAGCGAAGGCCTGGAACTCGGCTGGAGCGGCGCCTTGACGCGTTCTTGGGTTGTGGCCGGCGGCTATGCCTGGCAGGACGCTCGGGTCACGCGCGCCACCGTGAATGCGCGCCCGGGAGCACGCATCGCCCAAGTGCCGCGCCACACCTTTTCATGCTGGAACCGGTATCAGTTCCAACCACGGTGGAGCCTCGGCTTTGGCGTCGTCAGCCGTACGGATATGTACGCCGGAATCGATAATACGGTGGTTCTGCCAGGTTACGCGCGTCTGGATGTGGCCCTGTACCATTGGCTGAGCGAACGCATACGCTTGCAAGTCAATATCGAGAACCTACTCGATCGGAAATACTACGCCAACGCGAGCAACAACACGAACATCTCGCCGGGAGCGCCGCGAACCATTCGGATGGGGCTCGTCGTGCGCTTCTAAGCAGCGGCCGTCCGAGCACTCCAGTCTGGGCTCCGACGGCGGGTAATCGGCTTGGGTGATTGAGCGCCTCGAATCGCGCGGCGACCCTGGGCGCCGCTTGATTTTGAGGGACTCCGGTTATAGACTTGTCTCGGGCGGCGCTGCAGGTCGCTGGTTTCCCAGAAAGTTCGAGTGGGGAGGAAAGGAAATGGGGACGAGATGGCGGTTTCTTTTGCTACTTTCTCTGGCTGGCGCAATGTGCGCTCAGGAATTCCGTGGGACGATCTTAGGCAGAGTGGTGGACCCTTCCGATGCGGCGGTGGTAGGCGCACGCGTTGTGGTGACGAACGTGGCCACCAATGCCAGCGTCACCACGGAGACCGGCGCGGAGGGATCGTACGTCGCGCCGTTTCTTATCCCAGGTCCGTACCGGGTCACGGCGGAAGCGCCCGGTTTCAAAAAGGCCGTTCGCGAAGGGATCGAGGTGCGAGTCCAGGACCGGCTCACGGTCGATTTCAAGTTGGAGGTAGGGGCCTCAGCGGAGGCCGTGACCGTAGTGGGCGAGGCGCCGCTGATCGAAGCGAACACTGCGTCGCTAGGGCAGGTGATTGACAACCGGCAGATTATCAGTATGCCTCTGAACGGGCGCAGCGCTTACCTGCTCGCGCGGCTCACGCCCGGCGTGTTGCCGACCGACACACGAACGTTCACGCGTCCTTTCGACAACGGAGCGATCTCCAACTCATCTCTTAGCGGCAATCGCGGCAGAGCCAATGAAGTATTGCTGGACGGAATCACGAATGTAGGCGCCGACAACACCATCACATTTACCCCTTCCATCGACGCTGTGCAAGAATTCAAAGTCCAGACGAATACCTACGATGCGGAGTTTGGGCGCTCGGCAGGCGGAGTGATTAACGTTACGGTGAAATCCGGCAGCAATCAAGTGCACGGCTCAGCGTTCGATTTTCTGCGCAACGATGCGCTTGACGCCAACAACTTCTTCAATAATCGCGTAGGGGCGAAGAAAGCGCCGCTGCGGTATAACCAGTTCGGCTTTTCGCTCGGAGGTCCGCTCTATGCGCCAAAGCTATACTCCGGACGGGATCGGACGTTTTTCTTCGTCAACTACGAAGCCATCCGGCAATGCGACGGACGGTCGTATGTGGGAGCGGTTCCCATGCTGAAACAGCGGGAAGGGGACTTTTCGGAAACTTTCACCTCTTCCGGGCAATTGATCCAAGTGTATGATCCTTTCAGCACACGCCCGGATCCCGCCCGTGCAGGGCAATACATACGTGACCTGTTTCCTGGAAACCGCATCCCCGCAGCCCGTTGGGACCCGGTGGCAAAGGCGGCAATGCAGTTCTTCCCCTTGCCAAACGCTCCAGGCAACCCTCTGACCGGAGTAGACAATTTGTTCTATTCGGGAAGCAGCCCAGACCGCTATGATGCGGTAATCACGCGGATCGACCATCAGATTAGCAGCGTGCAGCGAATTTTCGGCAGGTTCTCATGGAGTGCGCGCCCGCGTGGCGGCGACAACTATTTTGGAAACCTTGCCGATTCGAACTTTACCGATGCGGAGCGGACTAGCAGGGGCGCTGCGCTGGATTACATCAACACCCTCAGCCCGCGCTGGCTGCTCAACCTGCGTTACGGTTTTGCGCGATATGCCGATCCCTCACGAAATCCGTCAGAAGGTTTCGACATTACGACGCTGGGGTTCCCAGCCTCATTCCGGAATCAAACCATCTTGCGAATGTATCCACGGTTTGAAATCTCCGGGCTTACAAATATGGGTCGAGACGGCGGCTCCAACAATACCGAAGACACTCAGAGCTTTCAGGGTAGCCTGACGCACATCCGAGGAGCGCACTCTTTGAAGTTTGGCGCCGACTTCCGCGTGATCCGCCAGAACCAGTACAGCGCCGGCTACGCCAGCGGGCGCTTCAGCTTCACGCGCGCCTTCACGCAAGGACCCGACCCGCTTCGTTCCACCGCCACCGGCGGGCATGCAATCGCGTCATTTTTGCTGGGAACTCCAGCGAGCGGATCCGTAGATAAGAATGTGGCGCTCTCGTTTCAGAACCTGTATGTGGCGGCGTTTTTGCAAGACGACATTAAGGTTTCTAGAAAGCTCACATTGAACTTAGGGCTTCGGTGGGACAGGGAGGGCGCGCGAACCGAGCGTTACGACCGAATGACCCGTGGCTTCGCGTTCGGGACGCCGAGTCCGCTCAAGGCGCCGGGTTTACAGCTTTACGGCGGCCTGTTGTACGCGGGCGTGGGAGGGCAGCCGCGCGGGCAGACGAACGTGGATTCGCACGATTTCGCCCCCCGCTTCGGCTTCGCTTATAGCGTTTCGCCCAAAACGGTGCTGCGCGGCGGGTATGGGATCTTTTGGTCTGGCGCCACCGACATCGGTGCGGGCGCCAACGCAGCGTTGGGCTTCAGCGCCACTACGCCGTTTGTAGCGAGTTTGGATAACATTACTCCTCTGAACCTTCTGCGTAACCCATTTCCGGAAGGTCTGATCCAGCCGGTCGGATCGTCGCAAGGTTTAGCGACGCTGGTGGGGCAGAGCGTCTCTTTCACCGATCCTTCGCGAAGAATTCCATACACGCAGCAGTATAGTTTCGGGATCCAAAGGCAATTGAGCGGAGAAATGCTCATCGAAGCGGCATACGCCGGAAACCGGGCGATTGCTCTCGCTAACAGTAACATTGAACTAAATCAGTTGCCCGACAACTTGCTCTCGATGGGTTCGGCTTTGCTCACGCAGGTGGCTAATCCGTTCTATGGCATAATTTCCAGCGGCGCAATAGCATCCCGGACGGTGGCGCAAGGGCAGCTGCTGCGGCCGTACCCGCAGTACACGGGCGTCACGGTGATCAGTCCTACGATTGGCAGCTCCACCTACCATGCGCTGCAACTCAAAGTGGAAAAGCGCTTGAGCCGTAGCTTTACGCTGCTGGCCTCGTACACGAACGCGAAGATCATAGACGATATTGGGAATCCCCAAAACAACAACAACCTGCGTGCAGAACGTGCGATTTCGACGCTCGACCGGTCGCAGCGTCTGGTGATCAGCGAGGTTTGGGAATTGCCTTTCGGCAAAGGCCGAAGGTTTGCGAACTCAGCTCCAGCGTTGGCTAATCTAGTGATCGGCGGCTGGCAGTTGAACTGTGTAGCAACGTTCCAGACAGGGCAGGTGCTCGCCATTAGTTCCGCTACGAACACTACCAATTCCTTGGGCGGTCGGCAGCGGCCGAACAGCGCTGGGAAATCCGCGAAACTCTCGCATGAAAGTGTCGATAGCATGTTGAGCCGCTATTTTGACACCTCCGTTTTCACCCAGCCGCCGCCGTTCACCTTCGGTAATTTGGGCAGGACGTTGCCGGATGTGCGCGGGCCGGGCGTCAACAACTTCGACATTTCGATGGTGAAAGGCTTCCCAGTTCGGGAGCGCCTGAACGTCCAGTTCCGGGGAGAATTCTTCAATGCGTGGAACCGGACGGAGTTCGCCAATCCCGGTACATCGTATGGCACGGCTCAATTTGGCGTCATCAGCGGCGTTTCCAACTCCGCCAACCCCGCTCGGCAGGTGCAATTGGCGCTTAAGCTCGTGTTTTGACCTCAAGGCAAGGCTGGGCTGGTCAAATCCAGGCCTTTTCCATGCCGGAGACGATCTGAAATAGAATTACACTTTTATGAGTAGCTTTGGGAACCTGAGAAGAAGGCAGTGTGCGCTGCGCTTGGCTGCGGCCTTTTGGGCCGCCGTGGGCCTTTGTCTTTGGGGCGCCGACCCGGTTGAGTTTGTGCAGATCACGGATTCACACCTTATGAAGCTGGACGGAGTCCATCCCGCCATCGTAAAGGCGCGGCGGCACTATGAAAACTCCTCACAAGCGATGGAGCGTTTCCTGGTTGGTATCGGCGCTAAGCCTCCGGCTTTCATATTGCATACGGGCGATATTGTGGACGCCTTCCGGTTTGACGGAACTGGAGCCACACCTGTCACGGGACAGATTGAGCACGCCATGGAACTGTTGAAGCGGGCGCCGGCGCCGCTGTTCCTCACGCTGGGCAATCACGACATCCACCATTACCGAGAGGCGGGGCAGAAGATCGTGTCAGATAAAGAGACGGCGACGGTCACAGAAGCGCGGCGCCAGTGGCGGACGGCGGCTTCATGCTTCCGGAATGGAACGTATTACGCGTTCAGCCGTCGCGTGGGCTCCACTGAGCACCGCTTCCTGGTGCTAGATAACGGCGAGCGAGTGCCGCCCGAAAAATCTCCGTTTCTTAGCGAGCAACTAAAATGGCTGGCTGGCGAACTTGCCAAGCATCCGAATGCGGTGTGCATTGCGGTGATGCATATTCCGTTGTCGGCGGACGAGGTGTCGGAGGCGATTAAGTCCGTGCTGGCGCGCAGCAGCACGGTGGCGCTGATCGTGGCCGGACACCGTCACACGAATGGCATCGAGGAAATCCAGATCGGCGCTCGCTCTGTGCCCCAAGTGCGGACGGCCGCTTTCGCCATTGATGAACGCCACGTCCGGCGGTTCCGGCTTTTCGAAGACAGAATTGAAGTGTTCGCCCCTGGTCAACCGGAGCAGCTCGAGCGCAGCATTCCGTGCCCTGCGGCTAATCGAACCGCTGCCGGTGCGCGGTTGTCGACATCCCGTTCGGCGGCGGTAAAGGCGGCGCACCTGCTTGACGGAGCGCAAAGCGATGGAATAGCGGTGAATGACTCGCGAGGCGGTGGTGGAGGCGACGAAACTACGCGGACTTTATCCGTGATGCGGCGCTTTCCCCCAGCGCTCGTGCCCGGCTTTGTTAACATCGAGGGATGCGGCTGGTCGCATCTCTCCTTTTTTTATCGCAGGCATTAGTTGCACAGCTTCCGCCAGGCAACTGGTTACTAACCAGCGAACGCGAAATTCAGGCAGCCAAAGAGAAAGCGGCGAAATTTCCGTGGGCCAGAAAGGCGCTCGACCGCTTGATTGCATCGGCCGATCACGCTCTGAAGGACCGCACAGAAGTGCCGGATCGCGGCGGACAATGGCCTCATTGGTATAGCTGCAAACGAGACGGCGCGCGGCTGCGCACCGAATCGCCCACGCGGCACCGCTGCCCGGTTTGCGGTGAAGTCTACAGTGGCGAGCCCTATGACTCCGTTGTCCTGTATGGCGTACACAGCCGGTTCTCTAATTACATCCGCGATTGCGGACTGGCGTATAGGTTTACGGGAAAGCCGGAGTACGCACAGCGTGCGGGTGAGTTGCTCAAAGCCTATGCGGACCGTTATGCGTCTTACCCGCTTCACAATACCCGCGGAGAAGCGGCGATTGGCGGCGGCAAAATCATGGCGCAGACTTTGGATGAAAGCGTGTGGCTGATCCCCGCCGCTTGGGGGTACGCGCTGGTTCGCGATACGCTCAGCGAGGCGGACCGCAAACATGTGGAACAAGATCTATTTTTGGCGGCTGCTGCGGTCATCCGGCAGCACAAAATGGGCATTCACAACATACAGTGCTGGAAGAATAGCGCCGTGGCTCTTGCCGGTTACGTGGCCGGAGAGATGGATTTGGTGCGCGAAGCGATCGAAGACCCGGACCGGGGCTTTCTGGCGCAGATCGACAAGGGCGTAACTAGGGAAGGACTGTGGTGGGAAGGCTCCCTCGGCTACCACTATTACACCATGAGCGCTGTATGGCCGCTCGCCGAAGCCGCTTATCACAACGGCAGAAACCTGTACAGCGAAAGATTCCGGCGCTTATGGGACGCGCCTTTGTTGCTCTCATTTCCGAACGGGGATTCTCCCGGATTCAACGACAACGCGGGTGGAAATGTCGAGCGTGCGGCCCCAGTGTATGAGATCGCCTATGCGCGCTGGAAGCAGCCGGAATACGGTGCGCTGGCTGCACACAGCCCGCGGGATAGTGTGCAGGCGCTCTTGTACGGCCTCGACGAGCTTCCAAGTGGGCCCTACGTGTCCACCCGCAGCGCTCTGCTTGAGGATGCGGGTTTCGCCGTACTTCGCCAAGGGAATCTTGCAGCGGCCATGCGCTTCGGCCGTCATGGCGGCGGACACGGGCATCCCGACAAGCTGAACTTGGTCACATTCGCTAAAGGCGCCATCTTGGGCCTAGATCCCGGATCTATTGACTACGGCGCACCTCTGCACCAGCAATGGTACCGGACCACCGTGGCGCACAACACGGTCGTCGTGGATGGGAAAAACCAAAGCGCGCGAGACGGACGCCTCGAGCAATGGAAAACTGGAAAAGATTTCACCATGATCTCGGCATCGGCCGGCGAGGTCTACCCCGGTGTCCGGCTGCGCCGGACAGTCACCTTACGCCAAAACGGCGTAATCGAGGACCGTTTCGAGTGTGCGTCGGAATCTGAGCATGTTTTTGACTGGGCTTTTCATGCCCAAGGGACGTTCGCCAGCTCGCTGGAATTTGCGCCACGGGAAGTTCCGCTGGGGACGGAAAACGGATACCAGCACATGAAGGCGGTTGCTTCTGCGACTACGAGTGGTCCGTTCTGGGTGCGTTGGGAACACGATGGCGTAACGCTGACGCTGGAGTTCCAGGGGGCTCCGGGGACGGAAGTGATACGCGCCGTTGGTCCCGGCCGGGACCCCACGGATCGCGTCCCTATGATTCTGGTTCGCCGCAAAGCCGCCAGCACCGTTTTCGAAGCTATCCATCGCTACCGGTAGAGCGGTGCTGCTTCGGGCCTCGTGCGGTGATTAAAAGTACATCCGCAGCGAAAGCTGGATCTGCCGGGGATTTCGCGCCGCAGTGAATTCTCCGAACCGTGCGTTCACTTGTTTTCCTGTGGCGTCGAAGCGCGCGGTAGTGTCCAGAGCGCTGAACTGGGTGTGATTGAAAGCATTGTAAAATTCCGCCCGGAACTGGAAACGAACCCGTTCCCGCACGGGGATGTTTTTCAGCACGGCAATGTCCCAGTTGTTCATGCCGGGTCCGCGAATGACGGTCCGGGCGGATGTGCCGATAGTGCCCACTGCCGGTAACCGGAAAACTTCCGTACGAAAATTCCGGCTGAAGGTGCGTTCACTCTTGGGCAGAACCGGATTTCCAGTGACATCGATGCGCGCGCCGTCTGTGGGAGAGCCCGTGATATCGACCGCCGTAACGGTGGAAAACCCTACGCCTAATGGGGCGCCGCTGACGAAGCTCGCAATGCCGGAGATCTGCCAGTGGTTCAGAATTCTGTCCGCGGCGCCGCGCTTCCAGGGCGTCGACGGCGCGTCCCACAGCCAGTTGATTTTGAGCACGTGGGTGCGGTCGAAAGACGCTAAGCCGTAATTCCAGATGCGCACCGGTACGAGCGTGCTTACGTTCGCCGTGTCATCGTCGTTGAAGTTGAGCGCCTTCGACCAAGTCCAAGCCGCGCCAAATTGCAACCCGCCGGACAAACGCCGCGTGGCGTTCACCTGAAGCGCGTGGTAGTTGGACGAGGATGCCCATTCGCGGAAATTAATGTTGGTGTATCCGATCATCGGCCGCAAGAAAGCTTGCGGCAAAGGCGTCCGCGCCACAGTAGGATCCATATTGCGCGGATCAAAATTGGCTCCAAATGGGATGGCGTTCAGATTGCGTTGCCACATCAGGTGACGGCCCAGCGAGCCGGAATAGCCCACGTCCACCACCGTCCCAAAGCCGACGTTCTGCTGGATGGAAAGGCTGAAGTTCATCACGGTGGGCACTTTCCCGGCACGATCGAGCCCCAGTATGTTTTGAGGGAAGAGAACTCCGGCGGAAGACAACAATGTGCTTAACGTGGAGTAGTAGATGATTGGGTTCTGCACCAGTGGGGCCTGCGTGGTGTAAGGATTCAACACCGCGTCCAAGTTCTGCCGGTTATAGAAAATGCCGAAACCGCCTCGTACCGCTGTGCGAGCGTTTCCGAACACGTCCCAAGCGAAGCCGAATCGCGGCCCGTAATGAACGCCACGGTTGTCGATCAGCGATCGCGGGTACGTGGGATCTTCGGCGGCCGTCACCAACCCGTTATTGGGATTTCCAGTTCCCGGAGCTATGGCGCCAATGGCTGCGGCTGGAAACACCTGGCCGGTCACCGGGTGCACTCCCACGCGCCGGCCATTCACCAGACGCGGCTCGATGAGGCGCACTTGGCGCGCCGGGTCGAAACGAGATGGCGCAAAACCCGAAACCATGTTGTCACGTTCAAATAGCGGCAGCACCAGCGCGAAGCGCAATCCGTAGTCGAGCGTGAGCCGTCGCGCCACCTTCCAGTTATCCTGAACGAACCACTCGATGTTGCTGACCCGGAAGTGGTTAAACGGGCGGTTGGATGCTTCAGTGTAGGTATTGAAAACGCCGAGCACGGCGTTCGAATAGGCGTACCCGCTTTCCAAAGGGTTGTTGACGTTCCGGCCGAAATCGAAACTTCCATTGAAGTTCACGGCGTTGGCGGCATTCCGCCAAATCCGGTCGGCGTACAAACCGGCTTTGATCGTGTGCGCCGTCAATGTTTTCGTGACATTGTTGGTGATACTCAAGGAATCATGGGTAGTGACCAGCGGGAAGCGCCCTTCGATCGCCAGATTGGCGGCGTTGGTGACGCCGCCGAATGTCGCGTTGGGAATTACGTTCAAGGGGTTAGCGGCCGGGTTGAACTGGCCGAGTTTGAACCCTACTGTGTCACGCTGGTTTCGCTTCACTTCTTCCGCATTCACGACGTCATCCGCCGGCCGGTGGATGTATCCCACATTGAGTTCGTTAATCAGCGTAGGCGAAAAAATCCGCTGGTAACGCCCAATCAAGGCCTTCCCTTGGTTGTTGAACGTCTTGCGCATCTGCGGCCAGTTCGTGCTTCCTGAGGATGGAATGCCGAGCGCTCCTTCCTGCACGTCTGAGTAGTCCGTAAAGTTTACGGTAACCAGGTTACGTGAGGTCACCGGGTAGTCGATTTTCAACGTCTCTGTTCGTTGAGGGGTCTTGTTTTCCGTCTGGAAGACATAGTTGTAACGCCCCGCCGAAAGCGTACGGTCGAAGAAATTGGGGGCAGGGAAGACCTTCAGCAACGCTGCCCCATTGGGGTCGATTCGGCTTGCGGGTATGCGATTTCCGGGGAAGGGCTGGCCGCTGGTTGGGTCTGTGATCGCAATCACCCGGTTGTTCAGGTCCAGGGACTGCGAAAAATCCCCCGCGCGCTCAGCTTCGGTAGGGACGGTCACTTGCCTCAGACCTTGTGGAACTTTGAGCGGCCAGTATTCCTGGCTCCAGAAGAAAAACAGTTTGTCGCGGTTCCGGTTGAATTTCCCAGGAATGTATAACGGCCCGCCTAGATTGTAATTCCAGGTGTTGAATCGGTAACGCGGCTTAGGAGATCCCAAACGGTTGTTGAAGAAATTGTTGGCATTGAACTGCTCATGGCGCTTGAAGTACGAACCTAAGCCATGGAACTCGCGCGTGCCGGACTTGGTGACAATTTGGACGTTCGCGCCGGACATGCGCCCGTATTCCGCTTGGTAATTGCTGAGCAGTATCTTCACTTCCGCCACGGCATCCTGGCTGACTCCCACCAAGACGTTGAAGTTGTTTCCAATGGCGTTGAGCGCCATCCCATCCAGCGTAAATGCATTGGTGTTGCGGCGATTGCCTTGAACGTAGATGTTGAAATTCCGGTTGGGCTGATCATCGTCGGCCAAGTCCACCACTCCCGGCAGAAGCTGCAATAGCGAGTGCACGTTGCGGCCTTTGATGAGTAGCCCGTCGACCTGATTGGAGGTGACGAGCCCGGAACGCTCCGCGCTCGCTGTCTGAACCGTAGCGCGCTGCGCCGTGACCGTCACCGTCTCGGCTACCGCACCCACTTCGAGCACGAGCTCCCCCACAGAGAGAGTCTCGGAAGCGGAAAGCTCCACCGACCGTTGTTCCAGCCGTTTGAAGCCCGAAGCCGTCACCGCCACTTTATACTCGCCCGGCTGTAAGCTGGCAAAGACAAAATCACCCCGCTCATTGGTCGTACTCTCTCGTTCAAGACCCGTACTGACTTGCGTGAGCGTAACCTTGGCGCCCGCCACCGGAAGATTGCTGGGATCCTTCACCGTACCGATGATCGTGCCGGTGATGGTCTGCGCCCACCCCGAGCACCCAAGAAAAAGCCACGCTATCGCCGCCCCATGTTTCCACATCGCCATCGCCTCCTGGCTGCTTAGTATTTCCAAATAGTTTGTAGATGTCAAGCCACGGTGAGGCATTCCGAAATCGACTTAGTCCGTACGGCGGAAGCGCCAGGTGGAACTGTGTCGTTTAGACTAGCGCGGCCCCAATATGCGCTACACGAACCGGCGACTGGTCGCCGCATGACAAGAAATGAAAAAATCTCCAAGCCATGGAGCGCGGCACAAAAACCGGCGCTCTCTACTTTGCTCGGAACCGGAAGTGTTTTCTCGGCCTTGACTCTCCGGAGTACACTGGACTCTGATGTTACGACTACCCAGCAGACGCGCGTTCCTCGGCGCCACCCCGGCGTTGGCCGCCTTCGGCGCACAGCCCCGGTTCGGGCCTAATGACACCATCGGACTTGGCCTAATCGGCTGCGGCGCTCGAGGGCGCAGCCTGCTCATCCCGCGTTTTCTTGCGCTCGGTGGAGTTCGTTTCACGGCTGTGTGCGACGTGAACTCGAAGCATTTGGCTCAAGGGCAGAAGCTGGCCGGGGGCGAAAAGGTGGCCGCGTACAAAGACTACCGAAAGCTGATTGAGGACAAGTCGGTGGACGCCGTTATCATCGCCGCCAATCAGCAATGGCATGTGCTACCCACCATCGCCGCTTGTCAGGCGGGCAAGGACGTGTACCTGGAGAAGCCGCTCGGCAACTCCATCGGCGAAGGCCCTTACGCGATTCGCGCCGCCAAGAAGTATAACCGCATTGTGCAGGTGGGTACGCAGCAGCGCAGCCAGTGGCACTATCAGGAGGCGGTGAGGCTGATCCGTGACGGAAAACTGGGCGAAATCTCCGAGGTCCGCGTTTGGGACTATGAGAATTACTGGCCTGGGCCCGGCTCGCCCCCCGATTGCCCTCCGCCGCCTGAGCTGGATTGGGATTTCTATGTGGGCCCTTCAGCATGGCGCGCCTATAACCCCAACATCTATTACAATTACGGCTACGACTGGTTCCGGGTGTCCGGCGCCGGACATCAGGTCGCCTGGGGCGTGCACCATTTCGACATTGTGCTGTGGGCTATGGGGGTGAACTGGCCCGCTAAGGTGTTCGCCGCCGGGGGAAAATTCGCCTTCGAAGACAACTGGGACTATCCCAACACCTTTGACGCAGTGGTGGAATTCGGTCCGGGGCCGGTGGCCAAACGCGGTTTCTTGTTGCAGTACACCATGCGCGTGGGCGGCCGGCGTGAAACGCGCGCGCACGGCAAGTGCTTCATCGGCTCCGAAGCCTCTATGGTTGTCGACCGCACCGGCTACACAATCGTGAAAGACCTCAAGCGCGGCCAAAAACTCACCTCGGCCGCTGCTTTGGTGAATCCGGAGGAGCACACGCCCGCCAAAGACGACCATCTGTATCACTTTGAAGTCTTCCTCAGCAATTTGCGGCAAAGGAAGCAGCCGGAGGCTAACTTGGAGACCTGCCATTACGCCACCGCCCTTGGCCACCTGATGAACATTTCCTGGGAGACCGGGCGCGCCGTCCGCTGGGATGGCGCCGGTCAGCGTGTGCTGAATGACCCTGCCGCGAATGCTCTTGTGATGCGTCCGTACCGGGCGCCCTGGAAACTGGAGGTGTAAGGTGACGGTCGCAAACACGCGCCGCGCTGCGCTTGCTGTTCCGGCGGTTGCCGCCGCTGCTCCCGCCAAGACGGTCCCCATCGAGATGGCGACCACCGGTTTCCGGGAGATGAGCAATGCTCAACCGGCCAAAGAGCTAAGTGGCGCAGGCATCCGCCACGGCGAGAACGGACCAGGTTTCGCGCTTGCAGCGCCGTGATTTGCACAGTGAGGCGAATGTGGAGTAAATTCTGAGGAATCTTGAGATGAGATCGTTTGGGTTGTTGCTGCGTGACATAGTGCTTGTGGGACTTGTCGTCAATGTGGCGCTGGGCCAGGATCGCGTGGTGGTGCGCCCGGCAGACACCGGGAAGGCTTTGCGCAATCCGGGCATGGGCTGGGTACTGCACCACTACGACAATGCGATCAACCGCTACGGTGCGCATCTGGATCCTTCCGACACGGTGGACGATTTTCCCGGAGCGAGCGTGATCTACTTGCGCCTTGCCTGGTCTTACCTTGAGCCAGAGGAGGGCACATTCAACTGGGCCATCGTGGACACGCCCGCCCAGCGGTGGATTGCGAAGGGATTTCAAATCGCCCTGCGGATCTCCTGTTCGGAGTCAAACCCTGACCAACCCTACGCCACCCCGAAGTGGGTCCAGGAAGCGGGAGCTCAGGGTTTCCGCTTCACGCGAGGGAAGGGTGTGGATCCCGGCGGAACCAACTGGGAACCCAAGTACGACGATCCCGTCTTTCTCGCAAAACTCGATCAGTTTCTGGCCGCCTTGGCGGCGCGCTATGACGGCAGCCCCGAAGTGGCTTTCATGGATGTGGGCTCCTTCGGGGTCTGGGGAGAGGGTCACACCGGCGGGTCCACCCGCTTGCCCTACGACGCACGCACCGTCAAGCTGCACCTGGATCTTTATCGGAAACATTTCAAAAGGACCCTGCTCGTGGTCAATGATGATTTCTCCAATCAAGGACGTGGGCTGGAAGTGATTCACTACGCCCGCGACCTGGGCATGACGCTCCGCGATGACAGCATTCTTGTCGACTGCGGGGACCGCGCTTATCACCATGCTTATCTGGCGGATCTCTTTTGGCCGCGGCTTCCGGTGATCCTCGAGATGGAGCACTACGGGAACTCCGTCAGCCGGGGCTGCTGGCAGGACGGCAGCCTGTATCTAAAGGCGATCGAGGACTATCGCGCCTCATACGCCTCAGTACATTGGTGGCCACGGGAATTCCTGGAGAAAAACCGCGACCTTGTCGATAAGATCAACCTTCGCCTTGGCTACCGGCTCCAGTTACTGGAGGCGTCCTGGCCGGCCGAAGTTTCGCGCTCCGAACCTTTATTGGTCGGTTATCGGTGGCGCAATGCCGGTGTCGCGCCGTGTTATCGCGGGGGGCATCCCGCCATTACTTTGAAGGACGCCAAGGGTGGCATCGCAGCCGTCTTCGTGGACCAGGAGTTCGACGTCCGTACTCTGCCCGTCGGACCTTTAGGCAAAGCCCAGTCGGTGGGCAGAGAGGCGCGGCCTATCTCCCAAAGCTCGCGGCCTCTGGCGGCATTCCGTCTGCCTCCGCGTGAGGTGCTGAAACCGGGCGCCTACGACGTGTTCCTCTCGGTAGGAACTTCCACCGGAACGCCTGAGATTATGCTCCCGCTTTCTGATGACGACGGGCAAAGGCGCTACAAACTCGGCGTCGTTACGGTTCGGGACTAGAACAATATTGGGCCTAGTCCGCGATCACTGGCGGGCTGCCAGAATCGGAAGTCCGGCCTTCCATTCCAGCCTGACAAACGAAAGGAACCAGGTTTTTCCGTGGTCGTTGTTGCCTTGGTAAAACAAATACACCTTTCCGTCGGCATCCTCAAAAATGGCCGGGTGGCCGGATTCCGAGGAGTTCCACGCGCCGGGTTTGCCGTTAGGCAGGAAAGGTTCGTCGGATATTCTCTTCCACAGGATCCCATCGCGGCTCACCGCGCACCCAATTTGTTGCGGCTCGTTATTGTAGCCGCCGGCGTAGAACATGAAGAGCTGATCACCGCGCCGCAGCACAGCGGGCGCCTCGATGCAATTTCGCTCCCAAGGAAGTTCGGGTTTCAACAGCGGCGCGTCGGCCAGTTGACGCCATGAATCTCGCCCAAAATCCGAAGCCAGATCAGCGGCAGCCCCGGTGAGCATTTGAATTTTGTAACCGGGGTCGCGGGTGGCCGCATACAACAGCAGCTTTCCCCGGAAGGGCACGATCTCAGCGTCGATGGCGCGGCCGCAGGTCCAGGCGCCCGTGGGCCGGAAGATGGGATTCGAAGGGTTCCTGCGAAATCTCAGGCCATCGTCGGAAACGGCATGGCAGATGGCGTCCCTTTCCCGGTTTCCGTAAGTCTGATAGAAGAGATGGACCACGCCGCCGAGCACGATGGCGTTGCCGGCGCACAGGCCTTTCGATTCATAATCAGCCTGGGGCAAAATCTCCCCGATCTTGGTCCAATCCACAAGGTTGCGGCTAGCGGCCACTCCCATGGCCCAGCCGTTTCCGGGCCGGCTGTCTGGGAAAGGCGGCAGGGAATAATAGAGCAGGTAGCGGCCCTTAAAGCGGATCACTGAAGGGTCTTTGGAAAAGGGGCGGCCGAGACGCGAAGAATCGGCCCATTTCATCACTGGGTCTGCGGCTTTGGCGCCGGCCAGAATGGCGCCCGCACCGGTCAGGAATGTTCTGCGCCCCACATATGGACCGAGCATTTGGAATCCCAAGGGTCTATTCTAGATCAAGCACGCGCTATGAACCGGCGAGACTTTCTGATGGCTTCCGGCGTTGGCCGGTTGACGACTGCTCAGCAGCGCGCTGCCAGGCCGAACGTTATCATCATTCTGACTGACGACCAGGGTTACGGCGACCTGTCCTGCGCCCAACGTGGCGTCTTTTTTCGGTATGATCGCCAACCTCGAGGAAAACGTAGGGCGGCTGGAGGAAATGCTGCGCGCCACCGGATTGCGCGACAACACGATGCGCGCCGGCCTCCCGCCGCACAAAGGAGAGGTCGGCAGTTATCCGGAAGGCGCGGTTCTGCCCATCGCCAAGGCGCGTCTGCGAACGGCCGGCACGGACCGCGAAACGCCAGTGGGTCCCGACGATCGGGAGGCGGTCTTCACGCTAACCCTAGGCGAAGGACGGACTAAAATGCAGACATGGTTTTATGACAGCGCCAACCAGGAAATCAGCGGCGCTTATTACGTGTATGTGGAACGCCACTAACAGGGGCGGGGGGACGGGAAACACGATGAGCCAATCGCAAACCAGCCGGCGCACCGTGATGAAGATCGCAGCCGCCGGAGCGCCCAGCGCCATGCGGGCGCAACAAGCAGCCGGCCGCGACGCCATGCTTCGCAAGATGCTCGAACCGCCGTCCCGCAAGGTTCGGGCGGTGACCGACACCGACATGCATAACGAAATCGACGATCAATACGCGGTAGCTTACGGCATGCTTTCGCCCGACCGGATGGAGGTGGAAGCGGTTTATGCGGCGCCGTACCGGAACAGTCGTTCTAACAGCGCCGGCGATGGAATGGAAAAGAATGATCAGGAGATTTTGCGCCTCCTGAAATTTCTGAAAAAGAAGAAGGCAAGGCGCGGTAGCCAAGTGGTAAGGCAGAGGTCTGCAACACCTTTATTCGCCGGTTCGCTTCCGGCCCGCGCCTCCATACGGTTTCTGATTCTCCTGCTGATGGTCCGGAGCTTTCCTATGTGCGCACAACTTGCCTTCCGAGAACAGACCCTGGCGGAGGGACTTAAAGGCGGATACCAGGTGACCGCAGTGGATGTCAACGGCGACGGGCGCACGGACTTGATTGCGCTAGCCACGGGGATGAAGGAATTGGTGTGGTTTGAGAACCCCGGCTGGAAGAAGCACGTATTGCTGGCGCCGGTAGACCGCCCCATCAACCTCGCCGCCCGCGACATCGACGGCGACGGCATTCCGGAAATCGTACTGGCGGCGGGGTGGAGCACCCTCGCCGGCAAGAGTCCAGGGACAGTGTGGCTGGTGAAGCGCCGAGGCGACCCCCGCCAGCCCTGGGAGGCGACTGAAATCGACCGCCTTCCGACCTCGCACCGCATCCGAGCCGCCAACATTGACGGACCGGCGTTCGTGAATGCACCCCTTATTGCGGCGGACGCGCAAGCGCCAGACTACCGTGGCGCCACGCCGCTGGTCTACTACAAGCCGCCGGATTGGAAACGGCGGCTCATCAGCAGCGAGAACCAAGGAGTGGTGCACGGTTTGGAAGTGCTGGATTGGGACGGTGATGGACGCGACGATATTCTGACCGCAAGCTTCGAGGGCATACACTGGTTCACCCGCTCTCCGCAAGGCGCCTGGAAGCGCGAAAGGATCGCCGCGGGGGATCCATCCCCCTGGCCGAAAAGCGGATCGAGCGACGTCGCGGTTGGCCGCGCCGGCGGCGCGAGGTTTCTGGCGGCCATTGAGCCGTGGCACGGACATCAGGTGGTTATCTATCGCCAAAATAGACAAGGCTGGCAGCGCTCGGTGATCGACGACTCGAATCGTGATTTACACGCATTGCGCACGGGTGATCTCGACGGCGATGGCAACGACGAGGTGGTGGCCGCCGTGCGTGGCGCGCCGCACCGGGTCCTTCTGTATCGCTACGAAGGCGGCCGTTGGGAGCGCCACACGCTGGACGACGGGGGCATGGCGGCCGCCGACTGTGCCATTGCCGACCTCGACGGCGACGGGCGCTTGGACGTGGCATGCATCGGGTCGGCTACAGCAAACCTCAAAATTTACCTGAACCAGGGCCGGTGATGGGACTTCTGGCCGGACAGTGATAATCTGTCACCATGAAGCTCGTTTCTGGGGGTGTCACCTGCTTGCATTGATTCGGGGGGCGATTCTTACTACCACAGCCTGCAGGCCACCATGCGCAAGCATGATGGAGCCCATGAAAAGGCACAGGCGGGCGCGCGCTTTTCAGCGTCCGCCTGTCCCATTTCAAGCTCCCCGACGGAGGCTTAGAACATGAAACGCAGGGAGAGTTGGATCCTGCGTGGGTCCCGAGCTCCGTTGTAGGCTCCAAAGTTTGCGTTGACTTGCCGGCCGGCGGCATCGAAGCGCGCCGTCGTGTCGTAGCTGGAAAACTGCGTGTGGTTGAAGGCGTTGTACAACTCGGTGCGGAACACAAAGTACCTCTGCTCGGCAATATTCACCCTCTTGGTGATGGTGACATCCCAGTTATTGATGCCAGGGCCTCTCAGGGTGTTCAGCCCAAGATTGCCGAAATCGAGCCTGGGTGGGCGTGCGAACGCCTCTGTTTTGAAATTGCGGTAGAACGTACGCTCGCTCTTGTCGAGTTTCGGATCCATCAGCACGTTGATTCGCTGCCCCTCGGAAGAGCCTGTCATGTCCGTTCCATCCGTGGTGCTGAAACCAACTGTAAACGGCGTCCCAGAAGCAAAGGTATTGATGCCGGAAAGCTGCCAACCGTCGAAGATCTTGTCGAGTACGGGCTGCTTCCAGTTTTTGACTGGGTTTGGCAGGTTCCAGGCGTAGTTCATCGATAACACATGAGTGATGTCGTAGCCCAACGGTCCGTAGTTGCGCTGGCGCATGGAGAAGTAAGGGCTCACGCCGTCGAAGTCGCCGGTGCCGACGCCAAGCGCCTTCGAAAACGTGTACGAGACCCCGTATTGCAGCCCGTGCGTCATGCGCCGGTTCGCCGTCAGTTGTAGCGAGTTATAATTCGAGGTCGCCCCAAAGCCGCGCATGCCTATGCCGCCCATGCCTAAGTAGGGACGCAGGAAATTGTCTTGCAGCGGGCTATTCGTGGTGGGATCCACATTAGCGGGGTTAAACCGCGCATACATCGGAATGGCGTTAATCTCTCGCTGGTATAGCAAAGAGCGGCCCGCACTGCCGACATACGAAGCATCCACTACGGTGGCGAATCCCACTTCACGCTGTATGCTGAAACTATAGTTCATCACCCGCGGCAGAGGTTGCTGCCCAGGGTTCACCGCCGTAACGCCCGGAGGTCCAACCGTTCCGGATGCTTGCAGGAAGGTGTCCAACTGCCCAAAATACAGCGTCGGTGTAATGGTGACCGGTGGCTGGCCGTTCGTGCCCGAGTAGACGTTTCCCTGTGGGCGATCATAGAAAATGCCAAATCCAGCGCGAATCGCCATCTTGCCGTTTCCTTTTGGATCAAACGCAAAGCCTATCCGAGGCCCTACCGCAATCGCCTGGGTTTGGTACAAACCCGACGGATAGTTCTTGCCGCCAACCACCATACCCGGAGCGTAGTTTCCGGAACCAGGGACGAAAAGCCCGATGTAAGGCACCGGATATATCTGGCCCGTCCGCGGGTCCACTCCGACGCGTTTTCCCGTAGCATCACGGCCGGGCCGGATCATTACCGCCGCCGTTTTTGCGTCATACAGCGTTGGATCAAAAGTCGTGATGGCGAAACGGTCGTCGTGAGCTGGAGGGGCGTTGTAGAATCGTACGCCTGCATCCATCGTCAGCCGCTTGGTGAGTTTCCATGTGTCCTGAATGTAAAACTCAACCTGCGTATAACGGTAATGCGAATAAGGACGCAAATTCGCTTCGGAGTACGAGTAGAAGTTGCCCAAGATCGCATTGGCGAAAGCGTAATTGGCGTCGTAAGGATTGTTGGTATTACGGTCAAACGCAAATGCGCCCCGCGGATTCGAGCCGCCTACTTCGTCCTTTCGCATCCGTTCAATGTAAATGCCGCCTTTGAGAGCATGTACGCCCACAACTTTTGTGAGGTTGTCCGCAAACGTAAAGACCGGATTCTCGTTCTTGTAGGGGATGTTGCCCAGTGAAGGGTTGATATAGTTGGAGACTCCGCCAAACGTCATGTTCGGAATGGCCTTTGACTCATTGGCTTGTGGGTACCATTGCCCGATGTTGCCCATGCGGCTACGGGCGACCTTCTCCGGTTCTACCGGGTTGAAAGTCTGCCCCCGCGTCGTGCCTCCCATCGTGAAGTCGTTGACCATGGTCGGCGAGAAGGTCTTGGTGATACTAAACACCCCGCCTCTCCCGCGTTGCGGGCGAAACGTATTCGTAAGGTCATAATTGAGGTTACCCGCGACCCAGGAACCGTATGGCCATTCTTCGTCGTCGTTGTCGCGAATTCCGCGGAAATAGGCGGTGAGCGTGGAGCTAATGGCGTAATCGATTCGGAACACTTCCTGCTTCCGTGGATTTCTTCCACTCACGTTAGAGCGGTAGTTCCGCGCATAACGCAGCGCAGGGTCGGACTCGACATAGTTAGGTAGCGGGAAAAAGTTAAGAATGGACTGCCCGAGATTGTTGAGTCGCGACTTGGGAATCACATTCCCCGGGAAGTTTGCGCCGGTGGTTGGATCCTTAATGGGAATCAGCGCCCCATTCAAGTCGAAAGTCTGGGAAAAGTCGCCCTGTCGTTGCAGCGCTGTTGGCGTGGTTACAAAACGGACGCCTGGATATAACCGCCGCCGCACGAACTCCTGCGACCAGAAGAAGAAGAGTTTGTCCCGGTTCTTGTTTACCTTGCCAGGTATATAAATGGGGCCGCCCACGGTGTAGCCTCCACTATTGAACCGGTAAATAGGCTTCGGTGTTCCGGTGCGGTTATTGAAGAAACTGTTGGCGTTCAGCGACTCGTGCCGGTAATACCAGTACGCGCTCCCATGAAAGTCGCGCGTTCCGCTCTTGATGATCACGTTGATGGTTCCCGAGCTGTTCCGCCCGTACTCAGCCTGATAGTTCGAGGTCAGCACTTTCACTTCGCCAATGGCGTCCATGTTGGGCTCGTTGTGAACACTCGTGTTGGAGCCAGTGTCAACGGCGGAGATGCCGTCCAGGGCGTACATGATAGAGCTCTCCCGCCCTCCATTGATATGTAAACCTTGGAGGACGTTACCGGTCATGCCCACTTCACGGGCCCCGGAGCGAGTATCCACCACTCCTGGAAGAATGGATAGGAGCCCTAAAAAGTCCCGGCCCTTGATGCCTAGATTGAGAAGCTGATCGCCGCTTACCGAAGCGGCGCGCTCACTCGAAGCGGTTTGCACTGGCGTAGCTTCGGCCGCCACCTCAATCCGCTCCTGCACTTGTCCGACCTGAAGCGTAATGTCGCCTAAGGAACGGCGTTCATTGGCCGTAATCGCGATGTCCTTCATTTGAAACGATCGGAAACCCGGCGCCGAAAGAGCCAGCGTGTAAGTGCCAGGTTGCAGCACCGAATAAAAAAGGATGCCTGCCTCATTGGTTCGCGACGGCAAGCTTACTCCAGTGGCCTGATTGGTCAATACGGCTTCTACATTCGGGATCACCGATCCCGCCGGGTCTTTCACGGTAGCAGTCAACGACCCGGTGATGTTTTGTGCCAGTAACAGAGAGGATGCGGCGAGCAAACACGCTACCACCGCTCCGATACGGTTTGTCGTCATAATCGTAAACCTCCGCACCAAACGCTTTGCGATCACACTGCAAACTTTTCCCAGCATACACCTCCTTCCGCCCGCGGGAAAGCCTCGCCTTTCGCCGCTTCAGCAGGACTTGTACGCCCTAGCCGGCAAGCAGGTTCCACACGCCGGCAGTGTGAATCTCCACACTTAACTCCTGGAGGACTTCAGCGCTTCACCTATCATGAGCGCTAGACGTGTGCTCTCCAGCAGTTACAACGTAGGCCGCATGTTTGGCATGGCGCTCCAGATTAAGGCCGGCTACGCGGGTTGGACCTCACTTTCTGAATCATGGCGGTGAGTTCTTCGACCACCTTGGGATGTTTGGCGGCAACGTTATTTTTCTCCGCCACATCTGCCTCAAGATCATACAGTTCCGGTCCAGATGCCCCCGCCCAGCGATCTTCGGACCTGGGAATGCCGTGGTTCGGACCCGCCTTTCTAGCTGGCGCGGGATAATGCGGCACACACTTCCACTTTGCCGTCCGAATGCCGATGCCGTTCGCTTGCTCGATCAAATATTCGCGCCCCCGCCGGTCCTCGCCGAGCAAAGCGGGGAGCAGATTGAAGCTGTCCGGCCCGGCATCGGAAGGAAGCGGCTGCCCGACCAGCGCGGCAAACGTCGCCAGGAGATCCACTTGGCTAATGAGCGCGTGCGAAGCGCCTGGCCGGATGCGCCGGGGCCAGCGGACGAGGAAAGGCATCCGCGTCCCGCCTTCGTATAGCGTATACTTGCCGCCCCGGAAGGGGCCAGCCGGCGAATGCCCGTTCAAGTCTTCGATAGCACGATCTTCGTAGCCGTCATCCAAAACCGGACCATTGTCGCTCGTAAAAAGAATGAGGGTATTGTTATCGAGCTTCAGGCGCTCGACCGTTTTCAAGATCTCGCCTACGCACCAGTCCAGTTGCTGCATGGCGTCGCACCGCACGCCGCAGCCGCTTTTGCCGCGGAACCGCTCATGAGGTACGCGTGGCACGTGGACGTCATGAGTGGCAAAGTACAGAAAAAACGGCTTGGCTTTACTGCGTTCGATAAAAGAGACCGCCTTGGCGGTGATCGTATCCGCGATGTCTTCGTCCTTCCACCGCGCGGCCTTTCCGCCTGTCATGTAACCGATGCGGCTGATTCCGTTGACGATGGTCTGGTCGTGCCCATGACTATACTTCATCTTCAGCAGCTCTGGGTGGTCCCGCCCTGTAGGTTCATTGCCAATCGGTTCGCTGTAACTCACCTCGATCGGATCTTTCGGGTCCAGTCCCACCACGCGCTGGTTCTCCACGTACACGCAAGGCACCCGATCCCCGGTGGCGGGAATCAGAAATGAATAGTCGAAGCCGATCTCCCGCGGCCCGGGTTTGATCTCGGTGTTCCAGTTCACTTTGCCTGCGCCGAGTCCGAGGTGCCATTTTCCGACCACGCCTGTGGTGTAGCCGGCTTGCTGAAGAACCGAGGCTATGGTGTGACGGCCCGGCAAAATGATGGCGTTAGCGTCGCCCGGAAGCACCCCCGTGCCTTTCTTCCGCCAGGCATACTCGCCGGTGAGCAGCGAGTACCGGGATGGCGTGCATGTCGCCGCCACCGAGTGTGCATTTGTGAATCGCAGCCCTTGGGCCGCCAGACGGTCGAGGTTCGGCGTCTTGACTCGTGTGGCGCCGTAGCAGCCGAGATCGCCATAACCCACGTCGTCCGCATAGATCACGATAATATTTGGTTTCTGCGGAGCAGGCGCCGCGAAGAGCGCGCCGCCCGTCAAGGTGAGAAAAGTCCGTCTGTTCATGGCAGCCTCAATTGTATCGCTTACAGTGCGCGTTTGTGATAGAGTGAATGCCGTTGAGGCATAGCCGTATGTGTCGGTGGATCATCATAATCGCATTCTGTTTCCTGCCTCTTTATGCGCAGAACATATCTTCTTCTATCTCCGGCGCCGTCGAAGACGCGACAGGCGCTCGATTTGCCGGGGCGAACGTCACTCTCATCGACGAGGAGACAGGGTTTGTCCGCACGACCAAGACAAACACGGAAGGGTTCTTTTCGTTTCCCGATGTCAAAGCGGGCGCCTACAAGCTGACGGTTTCTTCCCCTGGCTTTAAGCGCTACGAGCAGAGCGGGCTTGCGGTGTCGTCGAGCGAGCAGCGAACCTTAGGGGTGATCCGCCTCGAAGTGGGCGAGGTCACCCAATCCGTGGAAGTCACCGCTGAAGCCAACCCGGTGAATCTAAACTCAGGAGAGCGCGCCGGGGTCCTCACTGGAGAAGAGATCCAGGAAATGGCTTTGCGTGGCAGGGATTTTATGGATGCGGTGGGGCTTCTGCCGGGAGTGGTGGACACCGCTGACAGTCGGGAGGCTCCTAGCGCCGATTCGCTGAAGAATATCTACATTCTCGGCGGCCGCGAAAACTCAAAAAACATGACGATTGACGGCATCTCCGCCGTGGATTCTGGCAACAGCGCGGGAGTCATGATTATGCCGTCTATGGACGCAGTGGGCGAAATGAAGGTTCTCATGTCGAACTACTCCGCCGAATACGGACGGAAATCGGGCGGTACAGTCTCCGTCATCACCCGCGGCGGGGGGCGTCAGTTCCATGCGAGCGCAGGATGGTATCACCGCCACGAGCAGTTCAACGCCAACAACTTTTTCAATAACCGGAACGGTCTGGCCAGACCGCCTTACCGTTACAATATCGTCAGCTACACCCTGAGCGGCCCGGTTTCAATTCCAGGAAAGTTCAACCGGGACCGCACACGCCTCTTCTTCTTCTTCTCCCAAGAGTTTCAGCGCCAGCTTGTCAACTATGGGAGCCGTACAGTGCGCGTTCCGACCGAACTGGAGCGCGGAGGCGATTTTTCGCAGACTTTTGACCTCAATGGCCGTTTGGTCCCTGTGCGAGATCCATGGAACAATCAAACTCAGTTCCCGGGCAATGTGATCCCGGCCAGCCGGCTGGCGCAAATCGGAAAGAACATTCTGAACCTGTTCCCCCTGCCCAATTTCATCGATCCCGCACCATCTCGCCGCTATCAATGGAATTACATTTCCGCGCAGAGCACTGCCTATCCACGCGACACCGAAACGGCGCGCGTGGATTATTCGCCGAAAGACAACCTGCAACTTTACATGCGATATACCCGTACTGGCGACTACCAGGACGTCTATTACGGGCACTGGATTGCGGGCAGCGTGAATTTTCCACTGTTGCCCATTCATTTTGAGCGCCCCAGCCGCGGGTTTGTCGGTCACGGCACGGTGACGGTCTCGCCGTCGTTTTTCAATGAGTTCAACGTGGGGTTCACCCAGAACCAGCTTTTGGGCAACCCCGTGTATCCCGAACGAGTGCAGCGTAAGACTACGGGCATAGACATCCCGCAATGGAATCCTGCCATCAACCCCTCCGGGTTCATCCCCAATATGAGTTTCGGCGGGGTCTCTAATGCGGCGAACCCCTCGATGAACAACCCAATGCCCTATTTCACGGACTGCAACATTTACAGCTTCGTGGATAACGCCAGCAAAGTGTGGAATACGCACACATTCAAATTCGGGGTCTACTATGAGTGGATGACCAAAGACCAGTACGCGGGCGTACCCAACCGCGGCGCTGTAGCTTTCGACGTCGACCGCAACAATCCACTGGACTCCAACCAGGCTTACGCCAATGCGTTGTTGGGCAATTACGCTAACTATTCGGAAGCCAGCGGTCTGCCCATGGGCTTGTTCCGCTTCCGCAACCTCGAATTTTACGGGCAGGATTCTTGGCGTGTTAGCAACCGGTTCACGCTGGATTACGGCGTGCGCTTTTACCGGGACATGCCGATGTACGACGTGCGCAACCAGCTTGCTGCTTTTGTGCCGGAGCGATACGACCCTTCCCGCGCCCCGGTTCTTCTGCGCCCAGGTTACGACGCGAACCGGGTGAAAGTGGCGGTTGACCCTCTCACCGGCAAGACTTACCCGCAGGGTTTTATCGGAACGTTCGTCCCCGGGGTCGGCGATCCAGCGGCGGGTATGGTGGTAAGCGCCAAAGACGGAGTGTCTCGTGGCCTCTACTCCATTCCAGCCCTCAGTCTGGCGCCACGGTTCGGTTTTGCTTGGGACCCCTTCGGGCGGCAAAAGACTTCGGTGCGCGGCGGCGCGGGCGTTTATTATGACCGTATTGCCGGCAATCCTACCATCAACGCCATTTCGAATCCGCCGACTGTGTATGTGCCGCGAGTGTATTATGGCAGCCTAAGCGCTCTGGCGGCTACTGCGGGGCAGAAGATTTTGGCCCCGACCTCGGTCAGCTCCCTTTACGGGGAGAGCAAGGTTCCCACGGTATACAACTACAGTTTCGGCATTCAGCAGCAAATAGGTTCGAATATGGTGGTGGATGTCTCTTATGTGGGATCGCTTTCACGCCACTTTCTTTGGCGGCGAAACATCAATCCTGTGCCGATCGGGGCAACGCATTTGGATAAGCACCCGGAAAACCGTGACCCCACCACCAATCAGGCCTATGCGGCAAACTTTTTGCGCCCCTATCAGGGATACGGCGACATCTTAATGTACGAGTTTGCTTCCACCTCCAATTACAACTCGTTGCAAGCCTCCGTTTCCCGGCGGATGCGGCGTGGTTTCCAGTTCGCCGCCGCCTATACTTTCGGGAAAGCTCTCGGAGTGGCCGATTCAGATACCGCCACGGTTTCGCCCTTCTTCCCGCCGCGCAGCAGGAATTACGGCCCGTTAACGTACGACCGCACACACGTTTTTTCGGCGCGTTACACCTGGCAGTTGCCTAAACCCGGTAAACGCTGGCATTCTCGAACGGTGACGGCGCTCGCGGACGGCTGGGAGCTTTCCGGCATCACGCGTTTTCAGTCCGGAGGGTATTTTACGCCCGGGTTCTCCCTGGTGAGCGGGCTGGACATCACGGGAACGCCTTCGGAAAGCGCACGCATCGACGTGATCGACCCGAAAGCTCCCCCCATGGCGCGGTTCGGTCCGCCTGCTCGGGGAACATTTGGCAATGCGGGAGTTGGGATTTTGCCGTTGCCCGGCATTAACAACTGGGATATTTCGATCTACCGCCGTATCCCGTTGCGTGAGCGGCTGTCCGCCCAGTTGCGTCTCGAAACTTACAACACGTTCAATCATACGCAGTTCTCAAACGTTGTGCGCAACGCACGCTTTGACGCAACGGGCGCCCAAATCGACCCCACATTTCTGGAACCGAACGCCGCTCGGGATGGACGGCGGATCCAGTTGGCGGTTCGTCTGAACTGGTAGCCCGGCGGGAACTCAGCTTTCGCGGAGTCCGTATTTTTCCATCCGGTAAATCAACTGTTTTCGGCTGATGCCGAGGTACTCAGCCGCTTGGGTCTGGTTCCAGTTACACTTTTGCAACGCCCGGAGCACGAGCTCTCGCTCCACCGCTTCCATGCTGATGCCTTCCGGCGGAAGGTCGAGCTGGATGGCTTCCAAAGTGGGCCTATGGCGGCGCAGGAAGTCCGGGAGATCCTCCACCTTGATTTCATCGCCCGGAGTGAGGACCACCAACCGCTCGATCACATTCTCCAATTCCCTTACGTTTCCAGGCCAGCGATAGACCGAAAAATAAGGCAGGATAGAAGCAGGCAGTCTTAAGTTGGGCCTCCCCAGGCGCTCTTTGAACCTTTGAAAGAAGGTCGCCACCAAGTCCGGAATATCTTCTGTTCTCTCGCGGAGAGGAGGTAGTTCCAAAGGGATAACCGCTAGGCGGTAGTAAAGGTCTTCACGGAATGTTCCCTCCTTCAGCATTGCTCCTAAGTTGCGGTGAGTTGCGGCAATAATCCGAACGTTTACCGGGATAGGATGGGGACAGCCGATTTTTTCAATCTCCCGCTGTTGCAAGACCCGCAGCAGCTTTACCTGCAAGTCGAAAGGCATCTCGCCGATTTCATCCAAGAACAAAGTTCCTTCATGGGCCGCCTCGATCTTTCCTTTGCGGTCCGCGACGGCGCCGGTGAATGCGCCTTTCGTGTGGCCGAAAAGTTCGGCCTCGAGTAAGTCTTTGGGAATGGCTCCACAGTTGATTACCACAAACGGCTTGTCTCTTCGGTTGCTGTTGAAATGAATGGCTCTTGCGAGCAACTCCTTGCCGGCGCCGGTTTCGCCGTGGATTAAGACGGTGGAGTCGCTTTGAGCGGCGCGAGCGGCTGCGTCCAGGGCGGTGAGCAACGCTTTGGACTTGCCCAGAATGCTTTCGAAGCCGTATTTACGGTCGATGGCGCTACGAAGGATTTGAACCTCTTGTTGTAAGCGATGGTGGTCGAGGGCGCGCGCCACCACGATCTTCAGCGCCTCCGAGTTCACCGGCTTGATCAGATAATCGTACGCGCCCGCCTTCATGGCTTCGACTGCCGACTCAATTGTTCCAAACGCGGTGAACACAACCACGATCGTTTCGGGTTGCGCCTGCTTGATGCGTCTCAGCAGCTCCATGCCGGAAAGCCCAGGCATGCGCAGATCGGTGATCACTAGGTCCTGAGGCGTACGCTCGAGCATCTCCAGAGCCGATTCTCCGTCGTGCGCCGTAGCTACTTCGTAGCCGGCCTGCTGGAGCCGCAATTGCGTTACGCGGCAGAGGTTTTCTTCATCGTCGACAATGAGAATGCGTGGCTTACTCATGGCTAGATTCGTGCGTTATGCGGCAGGAACACTTCGAAGGTCATACCCTTATCCGGATTCCGCCGCGCAGTGATTGTCCCTCCGTGGTGGGTGACGATTTGATGCGCAACCGAGAGCCCGAGGCCGGTCCCCGTTTCCTTGCTCGTGTAAAACGGATCGAAGATTCGTTCCACCATTTCAGGAGCCGCCGCCTCTCCTTCGTCGGAAACTTGAATGCAAACGCCGCGGGGTCGTTCAGAGGCGCTTAGCGTAACATTGCCTCCTTGGGGCATGGCCTGGGCGGCATTGATAGCAAGGTTCAGCACTACTTGTGTCAATTGCTCTTTATCACCCATCAGTGGGGGAAGTTCCTCGGGCGCGTGGACCGCGAAGCGGATGGCAGGTTTGGCGGAGTGGCGGACCAAGTCGGCTACGTCATGGAGAACTTGCCTCACATCCACTAGCCGCCGTTCCGGGGGCCGGGGGCGCGCAAAATCCAGCAAATTCGTCAAGAGCCGGTTCAACCGGGCGCACTCCTGACGGATGATGCGTAGCGTTTCGAATTTCACTTCGCCTTCCGCGCCCTCTTGCAGCACCTCCGCAGCTCCGTCGATGCTGGCCAGAGGGTTTCGTATTTCGTGGGCGAGTCCCGCTGCCAGTTGCCCTACGGCAGAAAGGCGATCTGCCCTCCTCATCTGCTCGAAGCTGTGCTGCAATTCCTGGTATACCCGGCTCAGTTCGTCCGTTGTTTTCTGTAGCTCCGCCCGCCGGCGCTTCTCGCGGTCCGCCAGGATGCCGGTCACGACTCCCACGGCGAAGAACATCAGGATCTCCGCATACTGCTCCATGGCGTAATGGCGCATTCCGGACCATGTGAACACAATGTGGGGAATGTACAAAACGCCCGAGACGAGAGCGGCAGCCAAACCGCCTCTGGCTCCGTAAGCAACGGCAGCATAGACTACGGGCAGATAGTAGAGCCGCTGAAAAACGCCGTGCCACAGTAAAAACTCCGGCGGCGTCAGGTAATGCCCCGCGCTGGTCCCTATGATGCCGGCCAGGATCAGGATCACCGGCCGGCGGGTTGACAGCGCCACCTTGAACCATCGGGCTTCCGCCGCTGGTCTAGAGTTGCGAATCTCTTCGTTAGAGCGGCTATGTCGCATGGTCCCTGCGGCGGCGCCGGAATCATGATCTCTTGCCACTTGCTTCATTGGCATCGACAAGCTGTCTTTAGTTTCGCATTCTCTGTTCCAAAGCGTCTTTATGTTGCGCTGCCGCCGTAGGGGAGTGTGGGCATGGAGAAATTGGAACAGGAGCTGGTCAAAACTATCCACTGCCCTGCCCGATAACCCGGCGCAGAAGCGCCGAGATGCTGGGATCTCATAGGCCTGGAATGGGTTACGGCGCATGCCGGAATTTGGCGCGCGGCGTGCCAGTCCCCTAATGGAATGGAGAAATATATCTATTTCGTGCTGGTCCTGGCGTTGATCCTGCCCGGCTCTCTTTACGGGGAGGGCAGCGATGACGAGCTTCACCATTTGCTAAGGGAGGCGCTGCAAAACAACCCGGCGATCCTCGCTGCCCAAAAGAGATACGAAGCTGCACGTCAGCGCCCTACCCAAGCCAGCAGCCTGCCCGATCCCGTGTTTTCTCCACAATTTAACAGCAGTGGTCGCCCTTGGCCGGGAGCGGGCTTGGGAAAAGAACCCGTTAGCCAGATCGGGTTCATGATTTCACAAGAGCTTCCTTTTCCCGGTAAGCGAAGGCTCAGCGGCGCCATTGCGGCTAAAGAGGCGGCGGCGGAATGGCAAGGGTATCAGCAGGCGCAACTGAAGGTGGTTTCCCAAGTGAAACAGGCCTATTATGCGCGTTCTTACGCGTTCGCGGCTACGGAGGTAATCGAGCGCCATCTCGAGTTTCTTCAGAAATTGCTGCGAGTTACCGAAGCCCGTTACGCTGTGGGCAAAGCGCCTCAGCAGGACGTCTTCAAGGTGCAAACGCAGATATCAATTCTTGAAGCTAGGAGGCTACAACTTGAACAAGAGAAGCGAGCGCGCGAAGCCGAAATCAACAGCTTGGTGAGCCGGAGAGCCGAGACGTCGTTGCCACGCCCTCCGCTGTTGCGCCCTCACCCATTGAGCGCCACGCTCGAGCAACTTTACGCCGCCGCGCGGGAGAACTCACCGCTATTACGCTCGGTGGAACAGTTGATTCAGCGATCAGAACTCGAGGTCAACCTTGCGCGCAAACAATATTATCCGGATTTCACGCTGAACGGCGGCTACTATAACATGGGCGGCATGCCGGACATGTATATGTTCCGGGTGGACTTCAAGGCGCCATTATATTTTTTCCGAAAACAGCGTCCGGCCGTAACCGAACACGTCGAGACGTTGAACGAGGCGCGTGGGCGGTACGAGGCGACCCGTCGAGAGCTGTACTTCCGGCTTCAAGATGATTACCTCATGGCGCAAACCGCCGAGCGGCTTGCCCAACTCTACAGTCAGACCGTCATTCCGCAGGCTAGCTTGGCGCTCGAATCGTCGCTGGCTTCCTACGAGACCGGAGGTGTGGATCTCTTAACGGTGTTGATGAATTACATCACTGCGGTCAATTACGAGATGAATTACTTCGAAGAGTTACGCAACTTCTATCTGGCCCTCAGCCGGCTAGAGGAGGTCGCCGCAGTCCCGCTGATTCCATGAGGTCATGCACATGAAATGGGTCCGATGCTTCTTGTTCGTCCTGCTCCTAGCAGCGGTTTTTCTTGCCGGTCACGGATATGGTCGGTGGTACGGGAAAGGCGCCGCAGCCGGCGCTGCGCCGGAAGGCAGAAGGAAAATCCTCTATTACATCGACCCGATGCATCCATCCTATAAGTCCGACAAGCCCGGCATTGCCCCTGACTGTGGGATGAAACTGGTTCCGGTCTACGAAGGCGGTCAGATGGACGAGGAACAGGCGCCTACGCTTTCGGGAAAGAGGAAGATCGCTTACTACCGCGATCCGCAAGACCCCAAATACACTTCGGACAAGCCTGGCCTCAACCCCGAAACGGGAAACGAGCTCGAGCCGGTGTACGCAGACGCTGCTTCATCCGCGCCGCCTGGGGCCATATACGTCAGCCCAGAAAGGCAGCAGCTCATAGGTGTGCAGTATGGGGTTGCCGAAATCACACGCGGCGTCTATGCGATCCGGGCCGTGGGAAGAATCGCCCTGGATGAAACCCGCGTAGCTCGCGTTCACTCTCGAATCGAGGGCTGGATTGACCAAGTCTACGTTAACTTTGTGGGCCAACAAGTCCAAAAGGGGCAGAGCCTGTTGACGGTTTATAGTCCCGAAATGGTGGCGACGCAACAAGAACTTCTCCTGGCGCTTAAGAGCAAGGATTTGATGAAAAGCAGTTCTTTGCGCAGTGCGTTGGCCAATAGCGACTCGCTTTTGGCGGCTACACGAAAAAGGCTGGAGTTATGGGAATTGAGTGAGGACCAGATCCAGGAAGTGGCCAGAACTGGCAAGCCCATCACGAATGTCACGCTCCATGCGCCCATGACCGGATACGTTATCGCGCGGAATGCATTTCCCAAGCAAAGAATTACGCCCGATACCGAGTTGTACGCCATAGTAGACTTGAGCCGCGTATGGGTCATGGCCGATGTATTCGAATACGAGGCGCCTAGGGTGCGCCTCGGCCAGCGCGCGACCATTTCTCTGTCGTATGTTCCGGGAAGGCCTATTCCCGCCCACGTGAGTTATATTCAGCCTCAAGTGGATCCCGTTAGCCGCACCCTCAAGATCCGCTTGGAGGCGGAAAACCCCAATCTGTTGTTGAAGCCTGACATGTACGTGGACGTCGAGCTCCGCGTCGACATGCCGCCGCGCATCACCGTTCCGGCCGACGCAGTCCTGGATTCCGGCCTCAAGAGGACGGTATTCGTAGACCGCGGCAACGGTTTTCTCGAGCCGCGGGAAGTGGAGACCGGCGAACGCACTGGGGACCGCATTGAAATCCGCAAAGGTCTGCGGGTGGGCGAGCGCATTGTGACGTCCGGCAACTTTCTGATCGACTCTGAGAGCCAGCTCCAGTTGGCCACGGCGGGCATGATGGGCCATCCGCACGGTGGCGAAAGCACGCCCGCTCCTCAAGCTGCCGGTGGCTATGAGCAGCGAACAACTCCTGCCACCGCCCCACCAGGCCCTGAGAGACACAAGCCATGATCGACGCCATTATCGAGTTTTCAGGGCGCCATAAGTTCCTGATCTTCATTCTTGTCGGCTTCGCTACGGCGGCGGGCGTTTGGTCGATGATGCATGTGCCGCTGGACGCCATCCCGGATCTCAGCGACACGCAGGTGATTATCTACTCGCGTTGGGACCGCAGCCCGGACATCATGGAGGACCAAGTCACATACCCCATCGTGACGACGATGCTGGGCGCCCCAAAAGTGAAGGCGATCCGTGGTTTTTCGGATTTCGGCTACTCCTTCGTGTACGTCATTTTCGAGGAGGGCGTCGATATATACTGGGCGCGGTCGCGGACGCTCGAGTACCTTTCCGGCGTGCTGCCACGACTTCCGGCAGGCGTGAAAACGGAGCTTGGCCCGGATGCCACGGGCGTGGGCTGGGTGTTCCAGTACGTGCTTGTTGATACGACGGGAAAGCAGAGGCTTGACGAACTCCGTTCTTACCAGGACTGGTTCCTTAGGTACGCTTTGCGCGCTGTGCCGGGAGTCGCCGAAGTAGCCCCGATTGGAGGCTTCGTGCGGCAGTATCAGGTGAGCGTGGACCCGAACAGGCTTCAGGCCTTGAAGATCCCCGTCACGCAGGTGGTCGAAGCTGTCCGGAAGGGGAACAACGATGTCGGCGGGCGGCTCGTCGAGTTCAGTGGGGCCGAGTACATGGTCCGCGGCCGCGGTTACGCCAGATCCGTCGACGACATCGGGAACATCGTGCTAGCCACCAACCAGAGCGGCGTTCCTATTCGCGTCCGCGACGTGGGCAACGTTGTGTTAGGTCCGGACATCCGGCGCGGCGTGGCCGACTGGAACGGCGAAGGTGACGTAGTTGGGGGCATCGTGGTGATGCGCCAGGGTCAAAACGCGCTGGACGTGATCGAGCGCGTGAAACAGAAGCTGAAGGACCTCGAACCCAGTCTTCCGCCAGGCGTCGAGGTGCTAACAGCCTATGACCGGTCCGAATTGATCCTGCGCTCGATCGAGAATTTGAAAGGCACGCTCATCGAAGAAGTCACGATCGTCTCGATCGTGATCCTGATCTTCCTTTGGCACATTCCCAGCGCGATCATCCCGGTGTTCACCATCCCGATTGCGATCATCATTTCTTTCATCCCCATGAAGATGATCGGCGTCAGCTCGAACATCATGTCGCTGGGAGGCATCGCCATTGCGATCGGCGCAATGGTGGACGCGGCGATTGTCGTGGTTGAGCAGACGCACAAGAAACTCGAGGAGTGGGAGCGGACGGGCAGAAAGGAAGACTACCCCCGCGTGGTGATCAGTGCAGTGAAAGAAGTCGGCGGGCCGAGCTTTTTCGCCCTCCTGGTGATCGCGGTTTCTTTCATGCCGGTCCTGACCCTGGAGGCGCAGGAGGGCCGGCTGTTTAAGCCGCTCGCCTACACGAAAAACCTGACGATGATCGTCGCCGCGGTTTTGGCGATCACCCTCGATCCCGCCATGCGCCTGCTGTTCACGCACATGAAGAACTTCGAGTTCCGGCCGCGCTTCCTCGCACGGGTCGCGAATGCGGTGCTGGTAGGCAAGATCCACTCCGAGGAGCATCACCCGATCAGTAGGGTTCTGATCCGTCTCTACGAACCTGTCTGCGCCTGGACGCTACGCTGGAAATACTCGGTCATTCTCGCTGCGATCGCGATGGTCATCCTGACCATACCGATTTACCAGCGTCTGGGGTCCGAATTCATGCCGCCGCTCGATGAGGGCACTTTGCTATTCATGCCGTCGACTCTGCCTGGCCTTTCGGTAACCGAAGCGCAGAAACTACTACAGATCCAAGACCGCATCATCAAGTCTTTTCCGGAAGTCGCGAGTGTGTTTGGAAAGGCCGGCCGCGCCGAGACGTCCACCGACCCGGCGCCGTTCTCCATGATGGAGACCACTATCGTGCTCAAGCCGCACGATCAATGGCGCAAGGTGGACACCTGGTATTCCTCGTGGGCGCCGGACTGGGCCAAGACGATCTTCCGGCGGTTCACCCCCGATCACATCACGACCGAGCAACTGGTCAACGAGATGGATGCCGCCTTGAAACTCCCCGGAGTCGCTAACTCGTGGACCATGCCCGTGAAGGGCCGCATCGACATGCTCACAACGGGCGTGCGCACGCCCATCGGAATCAAGGTGTACGGAGCGGACTTAGCCGAAGTACAGCGGATCGCCACAGAGATAGAAGGCTTGCTGCCACAGGTCAGGGGCACGCGAAACGTCTTCGCGGAACGGACCGGAGGCGGGTATTTCATTGATTTCGATTGGAAGCGGGATGCGATCGCCCGGTATGGTCTCACGATCGATGATGTCCAGGAAGTGGTCATGAGCGCCATCGGCGGCGAGAACGTCACGATGACGGTCGAGGGACGGGAACGTTATCCGGTCAATGTCCGCTACTTCCGGGACTTCCGCAGCGACGTCAACAGGCTTGGCCGCGTGCTGGTTCCTGTCATGAACGGCGGAATGAATGGCCAGACGCAGATCCCACTTTCCCAGCTCGCCGACATTAAGCTGGTCTCCGGGCCATCCATGATCCGCGATGAGAACGCCATGCTCAACGGGTATGTCTACGTCGATGTGGCAGGCCGGGACGTCGGCAGCTATGTGGAAGAAGCCAAGCAACTGGTCCGGGGCCACGTTAAGCTGCCCCCCGGGTACGCGTTGGAGTGGAGCGGACAGTACGAGGCTATGGAGCGCGTGAAGAAGCGCCTTTATGTGGTGTTGCCCCTGACCGTTTTCCTGATCATGATGCTGCTCTACATGAACACCAAGTCCGGGGTCAAGACGGTGCTCATTATGCTGGCCGTGCCTTTTTCGGCGGTGGGCGCGATCTGGTTCCTGTACTTGCTTGGCTACAACATGAGCATCGGGGTCTGGGTAGGGCTAATCGCGCTCATGGGCGTGGACGCAGAAACCGCGGTGTTTATGCTGTTATACCTGGACCTCGCCTATGAGAAGGCGAGAAAGGAAGGCAGAATGAACAGCCTCGGCGACCTTCAGGAGGCGATCATGCACGGTGCGGTGAAACGGATCCGGCCGAAATTCATGACAGTGGCCTGTATGTTCATGGGACTGCTGCCGATCATGTGGTCAGCCGGCGCGGGCGCCGACGTGATGAAACGTATCGCGGCGCCGATGATCGGCGGCATCTTCACATCGTTCATTCTTGAGCTGGTGGTTTATCCGGCAATCTACGAGGTATGGAAATGGCGCTTCGAAGTCAAACCACGGTTGCAACCGCAGTTGTGATTGTGGCTGCGTTAGCTCAAGCCGGTTTCGCTCAAAACGCGCTCCGTTACGAAGTGCGGCATGAGCACTGGCTGCGAGATGGCTCCGGCACGCTTGTCATTGACCAGCGCGGAGTATCTTACCAAGAGACTAGTAAAAGCAAAAGGAAAAAACCCGAGCGGCTCCACCACGACCAGCTCAACTACGAGGATATTCAACAGCTTTATATCTCGCCCCAAAAATTGACCGTAGTCACGTATCGGGATCAAGTTTGGCGGCTCGGCATGGATAAGGAGTACGAGTTCACACTGCCCACAGGCGAGACTTTTGCTGCGGCGTACGCTTTCCTCAAGAAACGCCTCGATGAACGCCTAGTTGCGGCTTTGGCGGATGATGAGGTGCAGCCGCTGTGGGAGTTGCCGGTCAAGCGATTGGGTGCGCTGCGAGGCTCCGAAGGCGCTTTGGTAGTAGGCGCTGAGCACATAGTTTACCGCACCGAGCGCCGCGAGCAGTCCCGAACGTGGCGCTTCCAAGACATCGAGAACATCAGTTCCGCAGGGCGCTTTGATCTGACCATCACAACTTATGAGCGCGCTAAGGCTCACTACGGCAGCATGAAAGAATTTCACTTTCAGTTGAAACAGCCCCTTGACGAACGGCGATTTGAAGCGCTCTGGAGGCGGCTGAATCGTTCCAAAGGACTTTCGATTTTGACTTCCCTAGAAGAAAGGAATCAGGTAGGAAAATGAGAGCCTTCTTTTACACGCTTCTGCTCGGCGCGACCCTGTTGGCCGCCGGCCCGTCCCAAACCTACACAGGCGTCATCACCGACACGATGTGCGGCGCCAAGCACAATATGGGTATTACCCCGGACTCCAAATGTGTCCGCGAGTGTGTTAAGTCGGATCCTAAAAAATGGAAGTATGCGCTTCTGGTCGGAAACGAGTTGTATATCCTGAGCGATCAGCAAACTCCGGAAAGATTTGCCGCACAGAAGGTTAGGGTGACAGGAACGCTGTTTGAAAAAACCCGCATCCTGAAGGTCGAGAAAATCGAAGCGGCAAAGTGAGGCGGCTCTCTGGGAGCACCGCCGGAAAGCGAGCCGGAGCCGAAGCTCCATCGGAATCTTCCGCGGCGTGTTCCTGGCGCTCGTACTCCTTCCCAGCACCGTGCGGAAGCCGCCTTCGGACCTGTTGGTAAAGGAGAGGTTATTCTCCCGCCACCCCCGCCCGTTCTGCGGAAGTCACTGGATGCCTATCATTCGAATCGAAACGTTTTCGCGCTTCGCTGCGCCTGGAGCGATGGACTGAGGAGTGAACACTCTATCCCGTTTCAAGGCGCATCATCTTTCTCTCGTAAATCCAGCTTGGTCTCTTGCTGGCAGCACCAGCACAGCCCAGGCGTGTATGTCCGGATCGCGCAAACGTCACACCAGTAGGTGACCATGAGCCGCTTCCCCGCTTTGTACACGAAGATGGAGCGCGTATGGATAGGTCCGACCATGAAGCGCCCGCCCGGCAGCGTTTTGCCCCACAGCTCCATGTCGGCGCCCGCCAAGCGTTTGTCATGCAGCACACCCTCGGTCGCCTGGTCGCCCTCCGGCAGCACCAGCTGGCCCTGTGAAGTTTTCAGCGCTGGCTGGCCGCCGGGTCCCGAGATCAAGATGCCTCGCACCTTCTCCACGCCGCCTTGCGCCAGGCAAGGCGCCGCTAACATCAGCATCAACCATTCTCTGCGATGGACCCTCACACGGAATTAGATGCGGCAAACCGCGCTGTCTCTTCGAAATTTCGAAGGCCCCGAACCGAGCCCAGGGCGCCAACGCTGAGCGCCGCCGCTGCGTTGGCCAGACGAGCCGCCGCTTCCAGGCTCCAATTCCGGCTCAGCGCCGCCAAAAACGCGCCGGCGAAGACGTCGCCAGCCCCAGTGGTGTCCACTACCGGGACAGGGAATGCGGGGAGTTCCGACTCGCCGCCCTGGGAGAGCACCCCGCAACCATCGCCTCCACGTTTGATCACCACAACTTTCACGCCATGGCCTTGAAAATCCTGCGCTGCCTCACGCCAGTTTTGGCGACCAGTCAGTAGTTTCGCCTCTTCTTCATTGCAGAAAAGGATGTCCGTCCACTGCAAACAGGGAGCTAAGACCTTCATCCACTCTCCCTTGGCGTCCCACCCAGTGTCCACCGAGGTGGTCAAACCAGCTCCTTGGGCGCGCTTCAATGTTTCCGCCGCATGACGGCGCATATGCGGCAGGGCGTAAGGATTGGCCAAATGGAAGTGGCTGCAATCGCTTATCAGCGCCGTGTCCAACTCAGGAGGCTCTGCAAACGCGACTGCGCTGGATCCTGGGCGATGGAGGAACGCTCGGGCGCCGTCAGATCGAACCAGTGCAATGGTGACCGGCGTCGGCGCTGAGGAGCGCGTGACGCGCGACACGTCCACACCCGCGCGCCGCAGCTCCGCGAGCAACTCGTCTCCATAGACATCGCCTCCAACGCAACTGAACAACCGGACAGAGGCGCCCAGCGTAGCCAGGGCATAAGCGGTATTAGCGCCGTTGCCGCCAATGCTACGTTCCATAGCCTGCACCCACACCGTGCCGTTCCAGCGGATTTCATTCACCGGATGAACTAACAAGTCGGCTACGCAATTGCCGCACACTAGGACTCCGGCAGGACCGACCGGCATTCTAGTATGATCCTCCGCTCAGCGCTTCCAGAAAAGCGCGCTCCATGGGCCATTCGCCGCTGACTTCAGCGCCTTTCCGTTGAAAAACTCCTGCGGTGAGCACCCCGCTCAAATCGCGAGGGTTTGGCTGCAAACCACTGCTGGAGAGCATCTTGCGCAGAACGTCGGTGATGCGCTCGAACTGCGCCACCAAGATCTCCGCATCGCGGTCGCTCCGGCATGTCACGAGCATCCGGGCGCGGAAACGCGTTCCATCCGCCCCAAGGGCGAGCGTCACCCCCCCAGAGCCTTGGAGCGCCTTGATGAATAGCTGCGTCCCGGGCGGATAAACCTCCGGGGAACGCAACGCCTCCTCGGACAGCCACACCCACACCGGATCGGGAGGAAGAGCTTGCTGAGGTTTAAATCGTGGCGCTTGGGCCAGATGCTGCGCCGCGAAGCGGTTGCGGCTGAGCGCCACCGCCAATAGATCGCGGCGTACAGGAAGGAACGAGAGAAACCGCCCGGGTTGCGCCGACTGCGTAGTGCAAAATGCGTTCCAGCAAGCGCCTCCCGTCTGGCTGATGTAATCCCGCAGCGGTGACCACCGAATCCGTCCTGCCGCCAGGTAGTAATTTTCCCCATCCAAAAAGGCGAGCAGGACAGCATCTAAATCCGTGCGGTAGTCGAACTGAGTTTCCCGGACAAAGCGCTGGTATTCAGACTCCTCTACCGCTCTTGAGCCGGCTATCAGCTCGAGCACTCCTGCTTTCCGCAACGCCGCCACATCGATGAACGCCACGGCCTTAGCGCCCGCCGGGGCGTAGGCCGCCATGCCGGCGGCATCCAAGCGCCGCCAGTATCGTTGAAGATAGAGAATGCCGGTCAGAGCCGCGCATAGGAGCACGACTGCGGCGACTACGTGCCAGGGGCGAAGATTCTTGTGCACTCTGAAATGCAGGTTACACCGCCGCAGCCGCTGCTGTCACGCGTGCTTCTTTCCACAAGCGCAAGTAAGGCCGCAGCTCTTCCATCATCTGCCGGAATTGCTCGCAAGTGAGCGACTGCGCGCCATCGCTGACCGCGCGCTCCGGACAAGGGTGAACTTCAACGATTAGTCCGTCGGCTCCAATCGCCACTGCCGCGCGCGAGGTGGGCGGCACGAGGCTGCGCTTCCCCGTAGCGTGGCTGGGATCGAAAATGACGGGCAAGTGAGTCAGTTCCTTCAGAGCGGCGATCGCGGCAAGATCCGCCGTGTTGCGCGTATGTGTTTCGAAGGTCCGTATGCCGCGTTCGCACAAAATCACGTTGGGATTCCCATGCGCTACGATGTACTCGGCCGACATCAATAATTCTTTGAGCGTCGAGCTCATTCCGCGCTTGAGTAATACGGCTTTGCCGCAACTGCCGAGCGCTTTGAGCAACATAAAGTTCTGCATGTTCCGCGCTCCAATCTGTAACACATCCGCGTATTCGGCGACTAAGGGCACGTCCCGATCCGACATGACTTCGGTGACCACCGCGAGACCTGTGGCCTCCTTGGCTTTACGCAGCAGTTTCAGCCCCTCCTCTTCAAGCCCCTGGAAATCGTACGGGGACGTGCGGGGTTTAAAAGCGCCGCCGCGCAGAAGGTGAGCGCCCGCCGCCGCGACTTTCTCGGCGACTTCCATAATCTGATTCTCGCTTTCCACCGAACAGGGTCCGGCGATCACGATAAACTCCTCGCCGCCGATGGCGTGCCCGTTCACCTTCACGGCGGAGCGCTCAGGTTTGAATTCGCGGCTTACGAATTTGTACGGAGCGGAAATACGCACCGCCTTTTCCACTTGCGGCATCGCTTCCAGAGCTTCCAGGCACGGCGTCACATCTCCAATACCCACCGCTCCAATCACCACCCGCTCTTCTCCTTCGATGGAGTGAACCTTGTAGCCGAATTCGCGGATACGCTCGCAAACGGCTTCAATTTCCTCCCGCGTGGCGTGCAGTTTCATCGAAATGATCATTCTCTAGCCCCTAAAAACCAAAAGCCCACTCTGGCGAGTGGGCCGGATTGCAAAACCGAAATCTTCTTCGCCCAACGCCACTCGCCGGTTCAGCCGCAATAGCCGAACCGGTAAGTAAACGCGTAAGCGAAGCGCCAAACCATGGAAATACTAATATATGCGAAGCGGCGGCGAAAACGCAAGCCTAAAGTGCGTCTCGGAGCGTTACGGGTTCCCCGCGGGCGCCTTCAGCCACCCCAGAGAGATCAAGAACTCATCGGTTCGTTTCAGCGTTTCCCGGTACCAGTGGTTGTCCCCGCGCCCGTAATTGAAGAAACCATGCTTGGCCTCGTCAAAGCCCACCAGCTCGCAGCGGTTGCCGGCTTCTTTCATCTTGGAAGCGAACATCTCCGCGGTGATGTAAGGCACGGTTGTATCCGCCTTACCATGAAAGATGATGGTTGGCGGCGCCCCTTTCCGGACGTGATGCCATGGAGAGATCGCCGCTGGATCAATGCCCGCACGTTCCCGCAGGTCGGGCATCTTGGCGCTATCGAGGCCCGGAACAGGCGCCAGAACCAGCGCTGGATTGAACAACACCAGCGCGTTGGGGCGAGAGCTAATCTTTCTGTCCTCGGTAGGCTCATCCAAACCATCGATCACCCCTACCGCAGCAGCCAGGTGTCCCCCGGCCGAGCCCCCTCCTGCCGCGATGCGGTTGGGATCGACGCCCAGGCGGCTGGCGTTTTGCCTCACCCACCGTATGGCGGATTTCGCGTCCCGAACGCACTCTACTGCTCGCACGCCTTGCCGGCTGGCCACCCGGTAATCTGCCGTCATCGCCACCATCCCCCGCGAGGCTAAATAACGGCACTGGTTTTCAAACTGTGCGGGGTTGCCGTTCGTCCACCCGCCGCCGAAAAAGAACACGATCGCTGGACGTTTGTCCTTTGCCGAGTGTCCTGGCGGGTTGAAGATGTAAATCTTCAGATCAGTATTTGAGGCTCTTTTATAAACTTGCTCGACCGCACCCTCCATATGGGGAGGGTACGGCGGCGCGGCGGCGGGAGAGGCAATCGCCACCATAGCTAGCGCCGTCAACCCAAGCATGTCCGCTCTCATGATTTCACTCCCTTTCCTGGGTCATCTTACCTTGGCTTACGCCTTCACAGACCCAATCAATGACTGTATCTCATTGCGGTCTAGCGTCTCCTTATGGACCAGCTCCGCGGTGATCTTTTCCAGGTCCGCACGGCGCTCCGTGAGGATTCGCTTCACCCGGCTGTAGGCTGTCTCCACGATCCGTCGAACCTCATCGTCAATCTCGCTGGCGGTACGTTCGCTGTAGTTGCGCCCGTAATCCCCAAAGGGGCCGGCGAGAAAACTTTGCCGCAAGGGCATTCCGTAGGTAAGATGGCCGAGCTGCTCGCTCATGCCGTATTGGGTTACCATTTGCCGCGCAAGTTCCGAAGCGCGCTGTAGATCGTCCGAAGCTCCCGTAGAAACGACGCCTTCATATACGATGTCTTCGGCGCCGCGTCCGCCAAGCATGACGGCGATCCGGTCTTCGAGTTCAGGCTTGGTGAGCAAGTACTTCTCCTGGGTTGGCAATTGCAGCATATGGCCGAGCGCCCCAATGGAGCGCGGTACGATCGACACGCGGTGCACCGGGTCGGCGTGCTCCACCGACAGCGCCACCAGCGCGTGACCCGACTCGTGATACGCCACCCGGCGCTTTTCTTCCGGACTCATGCAGCGGCTCTTCTTCTCCAGGCCCAGCATCACGCGGTCGATAGCTTCCTCCAAATCTCGCTGTTCTACGCGCTCGGATCCGCGCCGCGCCGCGAGCAATGCCGCTTCGTTGATGATGTTGGCCAGATCGGCGCCTACCATGCCCGGCGTGCGCGCGGCAATGGTCCGCAGGTCCGTGTTTTCCGCAAGCTTAATCTTCCGGGCGTGCACCTTCAGAATCTCTTCCCGCCCTCTGACGTCCGGGCGATCGACCACCACTTGGCGATCAAACCGGCCGGCGCGCAACAGAGCGGGATCCAGAACTTCAGGCGTGTTGGTCGCCGCCATGATCACTACACCCTTTGTGGAATCGAAGCCATCCATCTCCACCAGCAATTGATTGAGCGTCTGTTCTCGCTCGTCGTGTCCGTACACCATCCCCCGGCCCGCCGAGCGCGCTTTGCCAATGGCGTCGATTTCGTCGATAAACACGATGCACGGCGCTTTTTGCTTCGCTTGGTCGAACAAGTCCCGCACGCGCGCCGCTCCCATGCCTACGAACAGTTCCACAAATTCGCTCCCCGACATGGAGAAAAACGGCACATTCGCCTCGCCGGCCACGGCTTTGGCCAGCAGGGTCTTCCCCGTGCCCGGCGGTCCCACCAGGAGGACGCCTTTAGGGATGCGCCCGCCGAGTTTTTGGTATCGCTGCGGGTTTTTTAAAAAATCCACAATCTCAACCAGTTCGGCCTTGGCCTCGTCTACGCCCGCCACGTCGGCGAATTTCACTTCGTTCTCGCTAGACTCGTCCCGGATCTTGACGCGGGCTTTGCCGAAACTCAGAGGAGATCCGGGACCCTGGCCAACTCGCCACATGCCATATCCATAGAATGCAAACAGCAGCAACAACGGGAAGAGCCAGGAGAGGAAAAACTCGGACCACCACGAGCGTGTCTGGATGGTGCCTATGAGCTTAATGTTTTGCTTTTCCAGATCCCTCACCAGGGGGCTCTCATCAATGCCTGGCAGCCGGGTAGCCGTGAGCAGACGTGCGCCTTTTTGTTTGGCGGCCTCATCCCGCAACAACCCGATCCATTCCGTGGCGGTGACGTTTACTTCCGCAAGATGCCCGGCGCGGGCTTCCGCAGCAAACTCACTATAGGGGACCCGGCGCGTAACGGGAGCCGCAACCCAGATTTGAAACAAATACAGCGCCAAAAAACCGACCAGCAAATAAATAGCGGAAAAGCGCAATTGCCGCTTTCGGAGCCTGTCCATCCGTATTCCTCCAGAATTGAATGGGAATCTGTTGCCGCAACCGCAGCACGCTGGAAGCGCCTACCGGAACCGCCAGCCTTCTCTCACTCGGACTGTGAAATCCTTCCGTTTGTCATCTACCATTTGAAACGCTTCAAGCTTCACACGGTGAAACTTGTTGTCCGGGCGCAGCCGCGACTCGTAGATGATCCGGTATTGATGCTGCAACATCGTATGTACGGCCCGCATCACGTCCCGGTAAGCCGTTTCAAAGCGGGGGAAGAAAGCTTGGCCCCCGCTCTTTTTCGCCAGCATTTGAAAAAAGGCTTCGGCCTGCGTGAGCTGCATCCTGGCGCCAGTGCTCAAATAGGCATCATACTGCCCGCGAAGCATAGAACCGGCGCCGATGCCGAAGACCACCACATCCGTTGCTTCGACTTTTTTCTGAACGTCCGTCAGCGTATGTCCGCTCAGGGTGTTCAAGCCGGAGCCGATGACAATCAGCACCCTACGCCCAGGCAGCAGCTCCAGTTTTTCGAGCGTGTCGTAAATGGCGTCGTACGTGTTCACTTCTCCCCAGAACGGCTGCCCCAGCCCCGAATACGTTGCCAAAATCTCCCCTTTCCGTTTGGTGAAGTCCACATGGATTTGAACCTCTTGGGCGAAAGTGGCCAGCGCATACCAGTTACCTTCCGGGGCCGCATCCATGAACTCTTTAAGCGCGGTCTCGATGTCATTTAGATAAAGTCCGGACGCCTGGCTGTACTCAACCAGCAACGTAATGAGAATCGGCGTCTCCGGCGGAGCCAAGCGGAACGTCACCGGCTGCCCGTCTTCCGTTAGCCGGAAGTTCTGCTCTGTAAGTCCCGTAACCAATTTGTCGCCTTCCTCGACCGTGAAATAGAGAGAGCGTTGCGCTGGCGACTGCGGGCGCGCGACAGCGCCGCAGCATAGGACCGCGACGAGCGCGCGAATTACTTGGAGAATCCTGGCTCTGGGCATAGCTTTTCGATTGGTTCCCCGGGTTTGTATTCGACCTTCTCCGGCGCAGGGCATCCCTGAACCGGAGCCAGCAGACTGGGCCGCTCTTTGTCCTCTTCCTCAGCCCGGGCGGTCACCTTGGCGAGAGCCTTCTTCATCTGATCGAAAGCCGGACTGTTTTGAATGAGGCCTTCTTTCGGCGGGAGAAACATGATCTCGCGTTTGCTGTTAACCATCCGCTGATAGAAGGGCGGATGCGTGCGGAACCAGCTCAAGCCGGTAACGTACCCCTCTTTGGTAGCCATCTTGTCAAAAAACTCAATGAATCCGGAAGGATCAAACCCGGAGTTCCATGCATATTGAACGCCCAACTGGTCCGCCTCCAGCTCGAACTCCCGGCTCACGCCCAGCATCTCTAGGCTTAGCACCATGCCCAGGCCATAGAAACCATATTGCAGGGCGTAATACGTCCCGATGGTAGCCGCGCCGCCCGTCAGGATGGCGGCCGCAATCTGAGCCGCTTGGTAAATGGCGGAAGCGATCGTCGCCCGCTTCATGAGCTTGTTGCCATGCCGCCCCGTGACGTGGCCGATCTCGTGCGCGATCACTCCGGCTAGTTGCGATTCGTTTTCGGCTGCCTCTAATAAGCCGCGCTGTACGAACAAGAAACCTCCCGGCAAGGCGAACGCATTGATTTCTTTGCTATTGAGCACCGTAACCTTTAAAGGAACTTTCAAGTCGGAGTGCTTCCCAATTTGCTCGGCCAGCGACGTCACATATTTGCGCACCTCAGGATCGTCCACTTCAGGAGGCATGAGCCCGGACATCTTCATCTGTTGCACCGCTTCCTGACCGTCTTTGATGTCCTTCTCTTGGCCCGGCACAAGCTCCCGGAATCCAATATCTTTCACGTCGCCCCACCTGCGTTGGAGATACGATCCAGAGGCGATCTCCGCTTGAATTCGCTTGAGTTCCTCCGGCCACTTCTCGATGAGCTCGAGTTTCGCTTTCTTGTTCTCATAAGCGATAGGGATGGCGTTTTCCGCTAAAACCCGCGCCTGGCTTTCAAGCGCGCGCAGGTTTTGGATTTTGCAGTGCCTGTCCTTTCGCTCCTTATCACTAATCTTCGCCGAGGCGGCTTTCAGCGATGCCTGCTCAGAACGGAGCTGTTTACTCAGCTCATCGCTCCGGCGTTTATATTGGGACACGCAACTTTTCTGCGCGTCCTCCAGGATTTTTCGCATCGCGGCGATCTGCGCCGCGCTGAATTCCAGTTTCGGCGCTTCATCAAACAGTTCCTTATAGGACTTTTGAAGCGCTTGCCGTAAGGGATTCAATACTTCAGGCGGAAGGCTTGTCTTCGCCTGCTGGCCGCTGACAGGCCAAACCAGGGAAAGTATGGTCGGGATGGCTACCAGCCGCCGCCAACCGCCGTCTTTGAACTGAAAAACCCCATTTCTCATAGCGGAAGACTCCGTCATTAGATAGCAGTGTAAACGAAACTCTGTTCAATAGCATTACTTATTTTTGAGCCGGGCGGGCTGGATATTCCAAAACCTGCCCGTCCGCGAGCAAGCGCGCCCGCAACTTTTCGTAGGGAACATCTTGAACTGCCACTTTCAGATCTATAGCCAAAGCCGCAGCCGTCGCGGCGGACTGGCCCAAGATCATAAATACCGGCTCCATGCGGATAGAGCCATAAGCAATGTGGGAACTGGAGACGCACACCGGCGCCAAAAGGTTCGACGCTTGGCCTGGTTTGGGAACCAGCGAGCCATAAGCGATCTGATAAGGTCCGCGAGTGCTTACGCCGATGTCGCCTTCATTCTGGACATAGCCTTCCGGCGTAATGTAGCGCTGCACATTGTGCGAATCGATGCCATAGGAACCCATGCCCACAGGCTCCGGCGTGGGACGGGTCTTCAATAGTTCGTGTTCGGTCATCACATACTTGCCAATCATCCGGCGCGCTTCGCGTACATAAATCTGATGAGGCCAATGGCCGTTGTCTTGAAACTCATCCTTCGCCAGCCCCCATTTCGCCATGGCGCTGCGCACATCTTCCGGGACACGCGGGTCATTGGCGATGAAGTACATCAGGCCTTGCTGGTAGGTAACGTGCTCCTGAATGATCTCGCGGCGCCGTTCGTAGCTTGCCTCCGGGTAGTCCCAGTTCCGTCCGATGTTGTCCGTGCTGAAAGGACCATGGTTGTTGGTGTCCGTTTTTGCGTTTGGAATGGGGTCGAATTTATCGAAAGTTTCCCGCCAGCCGGCTGCGAAAATGCGTAACAGCAGCTCGTATTGCTTCGGATCGTAACCGGCAGGTTTCGGAAATGGGACCCGGTTGGCGGGAACCTGCGTCAAGCACATCCGGAAACAGTACGCCTGGACCTTCTTGTCGCCGTCGCCGTAGTTGCCGGGAGGCTCCGTGCTAATCCGGGGGAGGACGCCGCTTTTCGGATCGCCGGGAATGACATACGGGGAAATGGGAACTTTCAAGACGCCGAAATGGTGCCTGTGGTGCAAAACGCCGGTTTGTACGCCCGCCCACTTTTCGCCGTAGGTGCGCGTGGATTCACGCCCCACGTGGTAGTCGACGCCCGCACCGGCCATGAGGTCGCCTTCGTAAGTGGCGTCGATGAACATCTTTGCAGCGTATGTCTTGCCGTCCAGCGTCCGGATGGAGACGATGCGGCTGCCCGCTTTCCGCACGCCTTGGTTCCGATCCAGCCATGCGTTCCGGATCACGGGGATTTTCGCTTCCCGGATCCAATCTTCAAAGATGTTTTCAGCTACATGGGGTTCGAAGATCCACATCGTACGTCCGGTCTTGTCCATGGCTTCCGTGCCCTGTCCGCGATTCCCGTACTCTTCACGCTTTTGCCAGACCCACGCTTCGGGCTTTTGATAATGCAGCCAGACGCGGTGATAGAATTCGCGTGCAAGCCCGCCGATCACGGCTTTATTCCCGGAATCCGTCCAGCCTAACCCTCCCGCTGTGAGGCCACCCAAATGCCGCTCAGGGCACACCATTACCACCGACTTGCCCATGCGGACCGCTTGCACCGCAGCCGTAATCCCACCTGAGGTGCAACCGTAAACTAAGAGATCCGCCTGGCGCTCCGCTCCGCGGCTGACGCCGGCCGTCCCCGCGGAAAGCATGCAGGCAAAAAAGAGATGTACAATGTTGCGCATCGCCATTACTTCCTTACTATAGGCGATTCCGCGATCCGGCCTGCTCGGATGCGGCAAGCGCCGCTGGAGGTTGCCTGATGAGATGCCCATATAACGCGATGGTCGCCGCCGTTGCGTGCACATTGGCGGCGTGGTCCGCCGAATTCCAGCCGTTTCCTCTGGATTGGCGCTCACCCGCTTCAGCGCCCGTAGACCTGTCGTTCCTGCTAGATCCGCCCGCGGGCAAGGATGGTTTCATTCGCGTATCGAACGGCCATCTGGCGACGCCTAACGGGCGGCGCTTCCGCATTTGGGGCGTCAACTTTACGGCTAACGCCACTGTCCCCTCCAAAGCCGACGCTCCTGCGGTGGCCACCCTGCTTGCGCGGCACGGCGTGAACGCCGTCCGCTTCCATTTTCTGGACCGTCCCGCGCCCGCCGGGTTGATCGACCCGCGCCGCGATGATACCCGCGCACTCGACCCGGTTCAACTCGACCGCTTTGACTTTTTTGTCGCTGAACTGAAAAAGCGGGGTATTTACGCCGACATCAACCTCAATGTCGGCCGGACGTACAAGGCAGGCGACGGCGTGCGCGACTATGAGTGGATTGGTTTCGCCAAAGCGTTGACCTATTATGATCCACGCCTCCTGGAACTCCAACGCGAGTATGCCCGGCAACTTCTCACTCATTTCAACCCGTACACCAAGAATGAGTATCGCAACGAGCCCGCCGTCGTGATGGTCGAACTCGTCAACGAAAATTCCATCGTCGAAAGCTGGTTCAGCAACCGGCTTCTGGGCAAGAACACCCGCAAGAATCCTGGTACGTGGACGGACATCCCAGCCAGTTATGAAAGCGCGTTGACGAGCTTGTACCATGAGTGGCTTCGCGCCAAAGGCTTGCCGCCTGTGGCGCGCTTGCGCAGGGAGGAGTTCGAGAAAGCGGACCGGCAACGCTTCCACCGGGAGGCGGACTTTTACATGGAACTCGAACGGAAGTTTTTCCGGGAGATGGGCGCATATTTGAAAGAGACGATCGGGGTGAGATCCCTCATCGCCGGCACCAGTGACCACAACCACGGCGCCTCCGGTTATCCGTTGCTTACATCTACGTCGCAACTCGACATCGTCGACGGGCATGTCTACTGGCAGCATCCGCACTATCTCACGGATCCACAGACCGGGAAACGCACAGGCTTTGAGATCCCCAACACGCCCATGGTGAAGGATCCGACCCACTCCACCGTGGTCGAGCTTTCACGTTCCGCCGTTGCCGGAAAGCCGTACACGGTATCCGAGGTCAACCACCCTTTCCCCGCCGAACACGCCAGCGAAGGGATTCCCATTCTAGCGGCTTACGCTGCTTTTCAGGATTGGGACGGCATCTATTGGTACACGTTTGAACATAAGGATCCTTCCGAATGGAAGCCTGTGCAGCCCGGACACTTCGAGCTTCGCCCCGACCCGGTCAAGATGGCGGAAATCGCCGCCGGCGCGTTGACGTTTTTGCGCGGCGACGTTCGCCCTGCCAAGCGGACCGTTCTGCGTTCCTATTCCATGGACGAGGTCCGGGAAAGCTTGAGGTTGCCGCGCTCCGAACGCCCGTACTTCACCCCCGGGTTTCCGCTGACGGCGCCGCTGGTGCATGCACAGCGTATCGAGTCGTTTCAAGTGTCGAAAAAGGCGGACGTGGAGGACACGCCCGGCGAAGTGATTGAATCCGATACCGGCGAACTGGCATGGCGGCGCTCCGGGCTCGTGGTGGTGGATACCCCCCGGACACAGTCCCTCATCGGGTATGTAAAAGCGCACGCGCCCCAGACGTCAAATCTGGCGCTGCGAGTTGAAAATCCGTTCTGCGCTGTTACGCTGGTTTCGTTGGATGGCAAGCCCGTGGCGAAATCGGCCAAGCTGCTGGTCGTGGCGGGTGGAACGGTGGCCAACACAGGCATGGTATGGAATGCAAAGCGCACTTCTCTGGTGAGTTGGGGCAAAGAGCCGACGCAGATCGAAGTCATCCGGGGGACGCTTTCGCTGAAACAACTGGACCCAGCCAAACGTGTTATCGCCAACGGCGTTCCGGCGAAAAGAAACGGCGGAACCTGGGAAGTAGAACTAGGCTTGAAGCCCGCAGTTTGCTATGTGATCGAAGTGGTGCGCTAACGCTCAGCCTGGCGGTCACTCATCCTGGTTCTCTTTCCCTTTCACCATGGGAACGAAACGCACGCCGTAGACTGCCCGGCGGCTTACTTTACCGTGTTTATCCTTCTCAATGACATAGAGTTCCTGATCCCACACTCCCTGGCCCACCGGCGCTACCATCTTGCCTCCCAGAGCTAGCTGATCGATCAGCGTTGATGGAATTTCAGGCGGTGCGGCGGTTAGGATGATCCGGTCGAAAGGCGCTTTTTCTGGCCATCCTTGATAGCCGTCGCCAATCTTGACATACACGTTGTTAAAGCCGAGCTTTCTCAATAGCGCGCTGGCAGTCGCGCCAAGTTCAGGAACAATCTCAATGGTGTAGACTTCCTTGACGAGCGCCGATAGGATTGCCGCCTGATACCCGCTTCCCGTGCCGATTTCGAGCACCCGGTGTGTGGGCGCAGGATCTAGCAATTCCGTCATGGAAGCTACAATGTAGGGCTGAGAAATAGTTTGTCCGTAACCAATGGGCAGCGGCCCGTCTGCGTATGCTTGAGAGCGCACGGACTCCGGCACGAAGAGGTGCCTCGGAACGGCGCGCATGGCTTTCAAAACGGCGGGGTTTTTTACGCCACGGTCCTCAATCTGCTGCCGGACCATCCGTTCGCGTTCGATCTCCCAGCGGTCGGGCGCGCCTCCAAGCATCCAGGTCATAAGCGCCAACGGGATTCCCAACATCTTTCAACTGATCCCGAAAAAATGATACGCTATCCTCGCTACAATTGACTACGGTGGGACAATCAAATCCTGTGAATCGCAACCCTGTCGCCGACAAGCCGGCGGTCCTGCTCAGGCAGCTCGGCATCGTAAGCGCCACCGCTTTGGTGGTCTCCAACATGATTGGAACGGGCATCTTTACGACCAGCGGGTTTCTGGCCGGCGACCTTGGCGACCCCTTCCTAGTGCTGATCATTTGGGTGGTAGGCGCCGTGTTTGCACTGTTCGGGGCGTTTTGCTACTCGGAGCTCGGCGTGAATTTCCCCGCATCAGGGGGCGAATATGTCTATCTCACCGAAGCTTATGGCCCCACTTGGGGCTTTATGACCGGGTGGGCTTCTTTCTTCGCCGGATTTTCGGCGCCCATCGCAGCGGCTGCGCTAGCCTTCTCGGATTACATGGGGTACTTCTTCCCGGCTGTTAAGCAGGCTAACGCACAGTTCACCCTCGGATCGGGCGCATGGTCGCTTAAGGTGGGCGGAGCTCAGTTTTTGTCGTGCGCCCTGATCGCGTTGTTTACCGCCCTCAACTGCTTTGGGGTCAGTCGCGTGGCGAAGATCCAGAACGTGCTGACCACAATTAAGGTGCTGGTGGTCGTGGCGTTTATCATCCTGGGTTTCGTGGTGGGTTCCGGGGACTGGGCGCACTTCTCCATGCCCGCGCAACGCACCTCCACGGCGCCCCTTTTCTATCAGTTCGCCATCAGTCTGTTTTGGATTTACGTAAGTTATAGCGGGTGGAACGCGGCGACGTATGTGGCGGAGGAGTTGAGACGCCCGGAGCGGACCTTGCCCGTCGCGCTTACTTTTGGAACCCTCCTAGTGGCGACGCTCTACGTGGGGTTGAACTTGGTCTTCATTTACGCTACCCCGCTGGAAACCATGAAAGGGGTGGTAGCGGTAGGTTCGCTAGCCGCCTCGCACTTATTTGGACCGGGCGCTGCGGGGTTATTTAGCGCGCTGATGGCCCTGTCATTGCTAGCCACGGTAAACGCCATGGTCACCATTGGGCCGCGCGTATACTACGCCATGGCCAAGAACGGCGCATTTGTGGCGAGCGCGGCGAAGGTGCATTCGCGATGGCATACGCCGGTGTTTGCGATTTTGTGTCAAGGCGCCTGCGCCATGCTGATGTCGCTGACGCCATTTCCACAACTCGTGATCTATATCGGGTTTACCTTGAACTTTTTTGCGGTGATGTCGGTCGCCTCGCTGTTTTTGCTGCGCCGGCGTCCGGGCTGGCAGAAGCTGAAGGTGGTCAGCTTCGCTTGGCCCTTCATCCCATTGACCTTTCTTGTGGTGGGGACCTGGATGACCGTTTTTGGAATGACGCTGGAACCCAAGGTCTCAGCCGCGGCGGTTTTGACCGTCATCCTCGGCGCGGCCATTTACCACTCCAAACTCACTCGGAGGGCAAAAGGATAAACCATGGCGGACATCCTGGACGGAAAGCGGATACGCGACGAGATTTTGCGGGAATGCGCGCCCCGCGTGGAGGCGTTGAAGGCGCATAAGCGGGCCCCAGGTCTGGCCGTGGTGCTCGCGGGAAATCACGCCGCCAGCGAGATTTACGTTCGCAACAAAGTGAAAGCTTGCGCCGAACTGGGCATGTACAGTGAGAAACTAACGCCGCCTGAGTCCGTGACCACCGCAGAGATGCTCGAGATCGTCGACAGGCTGAACGCTCGAGAGGATATCGACGGCGTGCTGGTGCAACTTCCCCTGCCCAAACAGGTGGACACGCAGCAGGTGCTTTTACGCGTTGCCGCGGAAAAAGATGTGGACGGTTTTCACCCCCTGAACCTTGGCTATCTCATGACCAACCGTCCCGGACCCCGACCGTGCACCCCTTCAGGCGTCATGCAACTGCTCAAGCGCTACGGCATTGCCGTCGCTGGAAGGAATGCCGTGGTGGTGGGGCGCAGCGACATCGTGGGTAAACCCATGGCTATGCTGCTTTTGCATGAGAACGCCACGGTCACCATTTGCCACTCTCGCACGGCGGACCTGGCGGCCGTGTGCCGGACCGCCGATATCCTGATCGTCGCTATGGGACGCCCGGCCTTTATCACCGAGGATTTCATCAAACCCGGCGCGGTGGTGGTTGACGTGGGGATCAACCGCGTTACGGACCGCACGGTGGCCGAGCGGATTTTTGGACCGTCAAGCGCCGAACTGGCCAGTTTTGACCAGAAGGGCGGTCTTGTGGTGGGAGACGTGCATCCGCTGCATGTTCGGGAGAAGGCCTCTGCTTACACCCCCGTGCCTGGCGGCGTGGGCCCGCTAACCATCGCCATGCTCATGGTCAACACCATCGAAGCCGCCGAGCGGCGACTGCGTTGAAGAAAGTGACGTGCTGGAAATGCTGCGGGTGGGGCTGACGGGCGGTCTGGCCAGCGGAAAGTCCTTTGTGGGAGAGACGCTCCGCGAACTTGGATGCTTTCTGGTGAAAGCCGATGAACTCGGGCACTCGGTGCTTTTGCCTGGCGGGGAGGCTTACGAGGAAGTGATTCGAGAATTTGGCCGGGGTATCCTAGATGAAGAGGGACGCATTGACAGACGCCGGCTCGGTGGCTTGGTTTTCGACAATCCCGAACGGTTGGAGCGTTTGTCCGCCATCATACACCCGCTGGTCATCCGGCGTGAAGAGGAGTTGATTGCCCAAGCCGAAGCGGAGGATCCACATGGGATCGCCGTGGTGGAAGCGGCGATTTTGATCGAAACCGGGAGTTACCGCCGCTTCCAAAAGCTGATTCTTGCAGTATGCAGCGAAGCCGAGCAAATCGAACGCGCCATGCGTAGAGACCATCTCTCTCGCGAGGAAGTTCTGGCGCGTTTGCGAAGGCAAATGCCGCTCGAAGAAAAAAAGAAGTATGCAGACTACATCGTGGACACTTCTGGGCCGAAAGAGTACACCGTAGAACAGACCCGGCGTGTCTACGAGAACTTGCGAAGGTTGGCATCGTCATGAAAAAGTACCGTTACCTGATTCTGTCCGCTTTGATCATCGGCGGTTTTGCGGCGTTGGTCAGCTTTTCAGGCTGGCAGAGGAAGCTCGTTCGGGGGAGCTCGTCTGGAGCGCTCTGGACTGAGGCTGTGGCGAAAGGGGCGGGGCTGTCTCCCGACGAAATCAATAACATCGAAATTTACAAGGTCGCCCATAACGCCACGGTCAACATTGCCAGCACCGTGTATCGCCAGAACTGGTTCTTGCAAGTGGTGCCGGATACCGGCACTGGGTCGGGATTCCTAATCGACGCGGATGGGCGCATTCTCACGAACTACCACGTGGTCAGCGGGCGTGCGCCTGAGATTCAAGTGACGCTGGCGAACAAGAAACAATATAAGGCCAGGATTTTGGTGCGCGACCCGTCCAACGATCTGGCGCTGATCCAGATCACTCCGCGGGAGAAACTCTCGTTCTTGCGTCTGGGAGACTCCGATAAATTGCAGGTGGGCCAGAAAGTGCTGGCCATTGGAAACCCCTTCGGTTTGGAGGGCACTTTGACCACCGGGATTGTGAGTTCGCTGGGACGAACCATCCAGGATCAGAGCGGACGAAAGCTCGAAGCCATGATCCAGACCGATGCCGCCATCAATCCTGGAAATTCTGGCGGACCCCTGCTGGACTCCCAAGGCAATGTGATCGGAATTAACACCGCCATTTACGGGCCGGGGGCCAACATTGGCATCGGCTTCGCCATGCCTGTGAATCGCGCCAAATGGATGCTGGAGCGCTATCAGGCCGGCCGGAGTTTCGGCAGACCCTGGCTGGGCGTAGAAACGGTTTATGTGGCGGGAGATTTGGCTGAAGCTTTGCGCCTGCCTCCGGATGGTGGATTGCTCGTGCAAACCGTCGTCCGCGGTTCACCGGCGGATGAGGCGGGCATCCGGGGAGCGCGGCGTGTCGTGGTGGTGGGCGTGTATGAGTTGGGCATCGGCGGCGACCTCATCATGGAGGTCGATGGAAAACCCATTGAACGCCGGGATTCCTTGCGCCAGGCGCTTGAAAAGAAGTACCCTGGCGACACGGTGGAGCTCACTCTGTTTCGGGACGGCCGCACCGTGCGCGTCAAAGTGAAACTGGGCGCCGCTCCGGAGGAGTGAGCCTACGCTTGACTCGGGAACCCGCGGGCCGCGAGAATGGTTGTAGCCTGCGAAATGGGGATTCCCAAAAAAAGGAGGTGATTCGGTTTGGCGGAAGTTGTCGTCCAGGAAGGTGAAACCCTGGAGAGCGCCCTGCGGCGGTTCAAGCGGAAAGTGCAGCAGGAGGACATCATTAAAGAGATTAAGCGTCACTCCTTCTACCTGAAGCCGGGCGAAAAGAGGCGTGTCAAAGAAGCCTTGGCGCGCAAGAGAAACCGCAAGAAACGACCGCGGGATATCGAATAGATTCCAGCCGGATCGAATCTCAAGCGTCTGGATACAAGGCGGCGGCGCCAACCCTGGCGCAGCCGCCTTTTGAATTGCTTAGGGGGAACTTAGCGCCGGCGATCGAGCGTCCCCTGTAGCCCCGAGGCGGATGCGCCGCCGCCTGTAGTGGAACGGTGGGTGATTCGGCGCAAGTCCACGGCCACTCCATAATAGGTACGCACGCTATCCGAGCCCGGGCCCATGTCTGCATCCACAGTCATTTGAAAAAACGGCGAAACGGGAAATTTGCCGCCAATTTTCCATTGCAGGTAGCCGTCAACTTTCAGCCGGCGGCCGCGGTGCAGATAAAACACATCCGATTTCCCGTATCCCCACTCGAAGTAACTGCCTCGAAACGGACCGTTTGTGAGTATGGCGCCGAGCGCGAGCCGGATCTGGTCGTCCATTACGTCGCCTCCGTTGCTCTGCACGGTCAGGAAGCCGGCCTGCGTCTTGGCGTACAGGTTCGCGGTATGCGTCTGTCCGGGATTTACCCGGAAAAACTCCACCCGCACGCCCGTGTAGCTTTCCAAGCTGCTCGCGTTCCGCAAGATCGCGAGAAAGGCGTCTGCCGCGCCGGCTTGGATTCCACCACAGCTTGTAGTTACCCCTCCGCTTAGTGGCGGCAACGCCCGGCAATCCATTTCCGTGCTGCGGACGCCATGCGCCGTTTTTCCGTAAAGCCAGAGCTGCAAAGGCCAGCGGCGGCTCTCTGTACGAGCAGCCATGCGGAAGGCAAAATCGATGCCCGCGACATAGCCGGTTTGCGCGCCGGATTGCGACATGTCATATCCCACGTAATGCTTGACCTCACCCGCAGCGAAGGAATCGATGCTGGCGCCCGCGAAAAAGCCGGCTTCGAATGATTCGCGGGTGTCGAACCCGGCTTCTGCGGCCGCAGCCGGACGCTCAGCGGCGGTGGCGGCGCACGTCCACATGCTCCAGTTCATCCAAAAACAAATGAAAAAAAATCGCATCCCGTCCATATTGTAGGATATGTTTATGCATAAATGGCGATAAACTATTGATTATTCAATAGAAATAAAGCGAGAAAAGAAGAGTCGATCGGCGGGCTTCCAACGGACAGTCCGGGTGCTGTATGATGACGGCGATGACCCGACGCACTTTATTCCAGGCCGCGGCGGCCGCCGCGGGATTGGGCGCTCCGGCGGAGACGGCAGGCAAAGGACATTTTCGAAGCGCCATCTGCGCATATTCCTACCGCGATCAACTCGCGAAGAAGCAAATGACGTACGAGGATATCATCCGTGTTTGCGTGGAGACGGGCGCTGACGGCATGGACACTACCGTTTACTGGATGCCGCCCGAGCCTACGGACGAGTTTCTGTTTTCACTGAAGCGCTTCGCGTACCGGAATGGCGTCTGGATTTACAGCATCGCCATCCGTACGGATATGTGCCGTCCGGCGGGCGAGGCGCGCGACAGAGAAGTCGCGACCGTACGCAAATGGGTGGACATCGCAGCGAAACTCGGCGCCTCCCATATTCGCGTGTTCGGCGGGCAGGTTCCAAAAGGCGCCACGGAGGACCAGGCCGCTGTCTGGGCTTCCGAAACGTTGAGGCGCGCCGTCGAATATGCGGGCCAAAAGGGAGTGTTCTTGGGGCTGGAAAACCACGGCGGCATCACGGACAAGGCCGAGAGAATCGTGCAAATCGTTAAGGCCGCCGGTTCACCCTGGGCGGGGATCAACTTAGACACGGGCAACTTCCGGTCCGATGTCTGGCGGCAAATCGCGCTGTGCATCCCTTATGCAGTGAATGTCCAAGTGAAGGTGGAGATGGTGCAGGAGAACGGTAAGCGCGGTCCGGGCGATTGGGAACGCGTGATCCGGATGCTGGCGGAGGGCGGCTACCGTGGCTATCTCGCCCTGGAGTACGAAGGCAAAAATGCTGTGGAGGACGTTCCACAGCATATGCGGAAGCTGACTGCGCTTGTGCGGAAATATTCCCGTTAAACGGACGGTGTCTGGCTCCCTTGAAACTCGCAATTTTTGGCGGAACGTTCGACCCGATACATTCCGCTCATCTCACGGTCGCCCGCGAAGCGGCGGCGAAGTTTGAGCTCGACCAGGTCTTGTTTGTTCCCGCTGCGAACCCGCCTCACAAGACAGACCTTTCGGCCGGTTACGAGGACCGTTACAGAATGGTGGAGCTCGCCTGTCAAGGCGAACCCCGGTTTGTGCCTTCCCGGCTCGAGGCGGGCGCTCAAACCAGCTACTCGATCGACACCATCAACCGTGTGCGGCGTGAGCTCCGCCCCGAAGATCAGCTGTTTTTTCTCATCGGGGCGGATGCGTTCGCCGATATCCGCCAGTGGCGGCGCTCTGACGAGGTGATCGCAGCGGTGGATTTCATCGTCGTCACCCGTCCAGGTCACGAATATGAAACCCCTCCAGGGGCGCGGGTTCACCGCTTGGATACGTTAGCTCTTCCAGTGTCGTCGTCGGAAATACGGCAGCAACTCGCCGCTGGAAAGGAGCCTGCGGAGCTCCCGCCGCCCGTCCTGGCGTACATCCGCGAGCGGCATCTCTACGGCGCCTGACGCGCCTGGGGAGGCGCGCTGGGACGCCTCTACCTTGCTAAAATCAAACTTCCGCCCATGGAATTCACCGAAAGGGAGAAAGAAGGGATCCGGATCATCGATCTGGAAGGCAAGCTCACGGTAGGCGGGGGTTCGGAGCCTGTACGCAGCCGCTTAAAGGAGCTGGCCGAGAAGGGGGTGAAGAACGTCATCCTCAATCTAGCCGGTGTGGATTACATCGATAGCACCGGTTTGGGGATGCTTGTGGTGTGTTTCACCACCTTCCGAAAAGCCGGCGGCGCTCTAAAACTTCTGAATCTGTCGCGGAGGAACATTGAGCTGTTGCTATTGACCAAGCTCGAAACCGTCTTCGAGATTTTCGACGACGAACAGGATGCCGTGAACAGCTTCTTCCCCAACCGGCAGGTGAAGAAGTTCGACATTCTCGCCTTCATTCAGCAGCAGGAGCGGGAATAGCCGATGCGGCTGGTGATCATCGGCGGTGTGGCTGCGGGGATGAGCGCTGCGGCGCGTGCGCGCCGCTTGGACCGCTCGCTCGAGATCGTGGTTTTCGAGAAAGGTGAGGTCGTCTCGTACGCCGCTTGCGGCATTCCCTATTATCTCGATGGTCACGTCCCATCGCTGCGGGATCTTATTGTCGCCACGCCCGAGGAGTTCGAAACCAAGCGCGGCGTGCAGGTGCGCACCCGTGCGGAAGTAGTGAAGATCGCACACTCGCGACGGGAAGTGCTGCTGGCGGGCGGGGAACGAGTCCGCTATGACAAATTGATTTTGGCTACGGGAGCGCGCCCCGATTTCCATGGCATCGAGGGCGCGGATGCGCCCCATGTGTTCACGCTGAGTACGATTGAAGAGGCGCGGCGCTTAAAGTCTTACTTAGATGCAGGCAAAGCGGTTACCGCGGTGGTGGTGGGCGGCGGCTATATCGGGTTAGAAGCCGCTGAAGCGCTTCGCGCACGTGGGCTACGCGTCACCTTAGTCACCGATACCCACAGCCTGCTCCAATATGAAGACCCAGCCTTGACCTCCGTCCTGGAAAGCCATTTGCGGAGCTGTGGCGTGGAGGTGGTGTTCGGAACTCGCGTGACTGCGGTGGAAAACAATGCAGTGGCCGGTATCCGGTGCGATCTGGTGATCCTGGCTACGGGGCTGCGGCCCAACGTGGAGCTCGCCGCCGACGCCGGCGTCGAAATCGGCCGCACGGGCGCCATTGTAACCAACGAACGCACCGAAACCAACCTTCCTGGGGTGTATGCGGCGGGCGACTGCGCCCAGACCAAGCATCTGATTACGGGAGCGCCGGCATGGCAGCCGCTCGGTACGACAGCAAACAAGATGGGACGTGTGGCGGGCTCTAATGCCGCGGGTAGGCGCGAGCGCTTTCCAGGGGTCGCCGGCACGGCCATCGTCCGCGTTTGCGGTTTGGGCGTCGCAGTCACCGGATTATCCGAAGCGCGCGCTCGCCGCGAAGGCTTCCAGCCGGTGGCGGCGCGCATTACGGCGCTGAATAAAGCCCGTTACTTTTTTGGCCGCCCGTTGACTGTCAACCTCGTTGCCGACCGCGCCACACGCCGCGTCCTCGGTGGGTGGGTGGCGGGCGAACTTGGCGTGGAAACGCGCATCAACGTCATCGCTGCGGCTATCCACAACGAGATGCGTTTGGACGAATTCGCCTACCTCGATTTGGCCTATGCGCCACCGTTCGCTCCGGTGTGGGATCCGGTTTTGGTGGCGGCGCAGCAGCTCGAAAAGAAGTTGTGATACGTTAGACACACGAGGGGAATATGACAAAATCCACCAGACGAGATTTCATCAAGACAGGGTTCGGCGCCGCCGCTCTTGGGGTTGCGGGAGCGATCCCGGCTTGGCCCGCGAAAAAGCGTGCGACGGATTGGGTGACGCTGGGGAAGTCTAATATCCAAGTCACTCGTTTGGCGCTTGGCACCGGAACATTTGGCGGGCGGATTCAGCGCGAACTCGGACAGGAGCAGTTCACGCGCATCGTCAGGCACGCCTATGACCGGGGCATCCGCTTTTTTGAAACCGCGGATGCATACACCGGCATGCCGCAAATGCTAGCCGCCGCTCTCAAAGGGATTCCGCGCGATCATTACAAGCTGATGACCAAATACCGCGTGCGCGCCCAGGATAGCACCCAAGCCACCTTGGACCGCATGCGCTCGGAGCTCCAGACCGATTATTTCGACATTTTGCTGATCCACTGTGTCCGCACGCCGGATTGGACCGTACAGTTGAAGAAGTTGCAGGACGAACTTTCTGAAGCTAAGGCGAAGAAGATCATTCTCGCGCACGGCGCGTCCTGTCATGGCTTGCTCCCACTACGGGCATTTCCGGGTCATACGTGGCTCGATGTTGCGTTGCTCCGGATCAATCACAAGGGCACGCGCATGGACACGATGCAGATGAAAGACACGAATGACTTGGGCGATGTGAACGAGGTCGTGTCGCAGATCAAGAAGATTCACGCGCAGGGCACGGGCGTGCTGGGCATGAAGCTGGTGGGCGAAGGACAGTTCACATCTCGCGAAGACCGCCAGAAATCTCTGAAGTTCGTATTCGGGCTGGGTTCTGTGGATGCAGTCACAATCGGCTACAAGAGTACGGCGGAAGTGGATGAAGCCATTGAAAATGTCGAGCTAGCGCTCAACGGGTGAATCCGCAGCGGCGCCGTTAGAAAGGCAAATCCTTCTTTGCGGCGGTTTGGGCAACGAGGCTTTGAGAGAGAAAAGGATATGGGTTAATGGGATTGCCGCGCTGGCGGACTTCGTAGTGTAAATGCGGCGCTGTAACCCGTCCCGTCGCTCCCGACGCGCCAATGATTTCGCCGCGCCGGATCTCCTGGCCCTCCACGACCTGGATTCTTGAAAGGTGGCCGTAGTAGGTTTCAAAGTCGCCGTGGCGGATTACGATCAGCTTTCCATACCCGCCGTAATACTGGGCGAAGGTGACCACCCCATCCGCTGTGGCCCGCACCGGGGTTCCAGTGGGCGCTGAGATGTCCACACCCGAATGAAAGGCATGCTCGCCAGAAAACGGATCGTTTCGCCGCCCAAAATGACTCAGTAGGCGCCCGTACAACGGCCAGATGCTCGGCCGAAGCTGGGCGTTCCGCCACAGGTAGAACGACCGCCTGCCGGAAGCTGTCAAGCTAGCGCTTTTCAGAAAATTGTATTCGCTCAAAGACTCGGTGTAAGTGGGCGCCAAACGCCCTTCCATCGAAATATCGGAAGGACCCTCCAGCTTTTGCTTAATTCCGTAAGCCAAAGATACTTCGGTGGCGAACATTTGCAGCGTGGCCAGTTGCTCTTTGGTCTGATTGGCCGATTGTTCGAGCATGGCGTAACGCGCGCGCAGCGAATTCACTTCCTCTCGCAACGCGTTGTAATTAGCGACCTTCCATGCCATCCGCACATAGGAGGAAACCATGCCGAACAGCGAGATCCCCCCTAAAAGCGCCAGCACGAAAACCACATAAACGGCGCTCTGAGGGACGTGAATACGGCGCAACCTTCCGTGAAGAGAATGGGCCAGAACTACGATGAAGTATTGCTGTTTCATGATCCTCGCCGGAGCGGCAACGCGCCTTCCGTCAGGGTTTTCGGGCAGGTCCGCAGCCCACGGAGGCCACCCAGTTTGGCTTACTTCAATTTGATTACAACAAGAGTACCAGACTAGCAGTAATAGGCAAGCATGTCAACAGAAAAATAGTAAACGCCTTGTTTTCAGTTGCTTACAGATCCTTTTCGACGCACGTCAATGCTCAGGCGCTTAATTTTTTGGTTCAAGGTGGAAAGCGGCACCCGCAACGCTTCCGCCGCTTCGGTCTGGCTCCAATTGGCTTTCTCCAAGGCTTCGATGATGGTCCGCCGCTCAAAGTCGGCTACGATTTCAAACAAGGAAGCATCGGGCGGGAGTGAACCGCTGGCGTCCCGGCGGATCAATCGCCCGCCGGCTTGCAGAAGATACTCCGGCAATACGTCCACGGTGACCACGGGCGAGGAAGCGAGCACCACCGCTCGCTCGACCACGTTTTCCAGCTCCCGGACGTTGCCTGGCCAGTTGTGATCCATCAACACCTGCATCGCTTCCGGGTCGAACCGCAAGATGGACCGCCCGTCTGGATCCAGAAATCGCTCGTTCTCGCGGCAGTACTTGTTGAAGAAGTGCTCCACCAGCAAGGGGATGTCTTCTTTGCGGTCTCGGAGCGGGGGTAGGGCAATATGTATGACGTTCAGACGGTAGTAAAGATCCTCCCGAAAGCGGTTTTCTTCGACCGCACGCCGCAAATCGATGTTCGTCGCCGCCAAGATGCGGACATCCACCTTAATCACCTCAGTAGACCCCACCGGGCGGAACTCCCGTTCCTGGATCACCCGCAGCAACTTGGCTTGAGCATCGAGAGGAATCGTTCCTATTTCGTCAAAAAAGATCGTTCCCTTATGGGCGATTTCGAAGTAGCCCTTTTGGGAGGCGATGGCGCTGGTGAATGCGCCTTTCACATGGCCGAACAGCGCCGATTCTAAAAGATCGTGCGGGATCGAGCCGGAGTTCACTGGGACAAACGGACCGTCCGCCCGGGGGGAATGGGCGTGTATCGCTTTGGCGATGAGCTCTTTGCCTGTACCCGTTTCTCCGGTAATGAGGACGTTCGCACGGCTGGGCGCCACTTGCGCCACCAGATCCAGAATGCGGTGCATGCGCTCGCTTTTGCCGATGATATTGGGGAAGGCGTAGCGCTCGCGTAATGCGCGTTTGAGCTCAGTATTCTCCCGCTCCAACCGGCGCCGCGCTACCGTCCGGTCGATCTCGATCAACAACTTCTCGGTTTTCCACGGCTTAGCGAAGTAGTCGTTGGCCCCCGCTTTGAGCGCCGCCACCGCCACCTCTTCCGAACCGAAAGCTGTAATCATGATCACGGGCGTCGCCGTGTCGCGTTCGCGTATTTCCCGCAGCACCTCCATTCCCGAACGGTCCGGCAACATCAGGTCAAGCAGCACCAGATCATAATAGGGAGCCGTTTCGAGGCTACGCAGGCCCTCCGTCGCGTTTGCCGCCAAATCCACTTGGTAGTTCTCTAAGGTAAGCAGATCTTTGAGGCTTTCGCGGATATCGGGTTCGTCGTCAATCACGAGAATCCGCCCACGTGCGGGACTCCCGGTGACCACGGCCTCGAGCGTATTCTCACGCATGGACAGGTTTCCTCGCCAGCGGGAATTCGAGACGGAACGAGGTTCCGGCGCCAGGGCGGCTATCCACTTCGATAGAGCCGCCATGCTCTTTGACGATTCCATAGGTGATGGATAGCCCGAGACCGGTTCCTTTTCTCGCAGGTTTGGTGGTGAAGAATGGATCGTAGATTCGGGAGAGCAGATCCGGCGGAATCCCCGGCCCCGTATCGGAGACCTCTGCCCGCGCCATGCCATCCTCAGCCCACGTCCGGACGCGCAGTGCGCCGCCGTTTTCCATAGCATCCCGCGCGTTCAAAAAGAGGTTCAGAAACACTTGCTGGAGCCGTCCGGCATTGCCGCGCACAGGAGGCAGCGAACTGTCGAGTTGCAGCTCCACGGCGATACCCGCCTTCTCGAATTGATGCGAAATCAGGCTCGCGGTTTCACGGATGACCCGGTTCAAATCCACGTCTTCGAATTCGGTAGTCGAGGTGCGGGAAAAGTTCAACAAGGAATTCACAATTTCGCTGGCCCGGAAAGTCTGGCGGGCGATCTTCTCCAGGATAGCGGCTTTCTGTTCATCCCCGGAAACCTGCCGCGCTAACATCTGCGCGTAGGTGGAAATCACCGCGAGCGGAGTATTGACTTCGTGCGCCACACCGGCCGCCAGCAATCCAATGGAGGACAGTTTATCGGCCTGAATCAGACGGCGTTCCAGTTCGGCGCGTTCCGTGACGTCATCGAAAATAATGAGCCGCCCGATCTGCTCGCATTCCTTGGAGACTAAGGGTGCAATCGCGATGTTCAACGTGAGTTCGCGGGGTGGACCCGCGCGGTCGCTCCCCCCGTTGTGTCCGTTGTCCCCTGCATGGGAGCCGCTCGTTTTCCAGTTGAATTGATAGATATGGTGGATGCCGCTTTCACCGCGTACGCGCTCGAACTGTTCGCACAGCTCCGTAGGAAACAACTCGCACAATCGGCGTCCTAAAGCGCGCTCCCGGCTGATGCCGGTGATTTGCTCCATGCGGCTGTTCCAGCTCTCCACGCGATCTTCGAAATCCGCAGCCAGGATGCCGACGTTGATGGACTCCACGATATTCTCGCTAAACTCTTTCAGGCGCTCATATTCTTCGACTTTGCGCTGCAAGGAGCGATACAGCCGCGCGTTTTCGATCGCAATAGCCAAGTAGCCGGAGATGGTCTGGAGCAGCTCCAGGTCGTCGCTGGTCAGAAACTCGCCCTTGACTGTGCGGCTTGCCCCCAAATAAGCGATCGTGCGTCCTCGGACCACGCAAGGAATGTAGTAAGTCAAATCGAGCTTCGCCAGCGTTTGCCGGGCGCTGGAAGGCCATTGCCGCACCACCACATCTAAGGGGCGCCGCGGACGCTCAAAAAACAGGTAGGGCTTCTGGGGTTGCGCGGGAAGAAAGCTCAAGTCGAGGTTTTCACGCTGAATTTCCGATGCATGGCTGCCAGTAACCATCTCTAACCGGAAGGAGCCCTCCTGGTCTTCGCTCGCCAGGAAAAACGCTACCCGGTCCAACGCCAACGTCGTACGTATGCGCTCGGCTGCCGTGCTCAAAGTTTTTTGTAAATCTGTCTCCGAACCGAGTTCGCGAGCGAAAGCAATTAAGGTCAGCCGATAGTCGTAACTCTCTTTGTAGAAGACATATCGGTCCAGTTGTTCCTGAATCCAGTTACGGATCGGCTGGAAAATGAATGTCGCAATGAGAATCAGAAGAATGATCGCCGAGGAGCTGATGTCCTCAAACTTTCCAATAGAGAAGATCAGCCCATAAAAAACCGCTAACACAGAGAGGGTTGCGAGGGTGTGGACATACCCCTGCTGGAAGATTACGTCCACATCCATCAACCGGTATCGCACAATAGCCCACGCCCAGGTCAGGGGAACCAGGGGAAGCGAAAGCACGGCTGCATCCATCAGAGGGTTTTCCACCATGCCCACGGCGTATGGCAACGCATACATCAACGCAAACGGCAGAATCCCGAACACGGCGCCGTTCCGTAGCCACTTCAACTGTTGCCTGACGATAGGGTCGTCTGAAGACTTACGGTATCGCAGGGCGAGGATAGCGGCGCCTCCCAGGTACATCAGGGTTAGGAACAGCATCCACACCCGGTCCAAGAGCCAGCGCAACTCGAGCAGCGGGACCGCTGTACTACGGACCAGCCCGGATGCGGCAGCTAGGTAGACGCCAAGTAGGAATGCGGCCGGCAGATACAACGCCACCAGGGCGAGCTTGCGTCGCATCCACGACCATGCCACCGGGAAGGTGAAGCAGAAGTGCACGAAAATCGTCGGCGCCAGTACGCCTGCCGCCACGTTGCCCCAGTAAATGACCTTGTCGAAGTTATTGAGTTTCCCAGTGTAATGGAAGGCGCTCAAAATAAAGGACGCCAAACACAACACATAGAAATGGGTCGCTTTTTCCGCTGATCCTCGGCGAAAGAAAACGAATAAACCGATGGCCAAGTAGGCCAGGGCCACCAGGTATTGGTAATAGAGCGCGGTGGGAGGCACGTGCTCCGCGATGGTGACTTTCACCGGCACCTCTACGCCGCGGCGCTCTACTAAATAATCCGCCTTTTGCCAAGCGCCTATGCCCAGCAACACGCGGATGACCTCGCCGGACTCCTGAATGCGATACCCGTTTATGCGCAGCAGACGGTCGCCTTCGCGAATTCCCGCTCGCGCCGCCGGACTTGATTCGCCGACGTGGAGCGCTATCACTTGTCCCTGGCGGTCTACCCAGATCACGCCATCTTCCGGCAAGCGGAACTTTCTCTGCTGTTGAAAGTTGATGAATGCTGCGATGACCGCCGCAGCCGTCAAGGTAAGCAGCAATGCCCCTAGCAACTGGTCTCTGAGGCTGCGCGGCATAATATTATTAGACTTCCCCTTCGTCCCGCCTGCAACTGCTATGCCAAATTAAGTTTCGTGTTTCCAATCGATTGTTCCCGTGCAGCAGCTCTTCTCCCGTTTTTCATATCCAGGAATCGGAGAGCGCTCTGACGATGCATGGGATAATGAAAGAGTGAGAGTGAAGGACCTCGAAGCCCGGCTGGCGCGCCTCGAGCAGCAACTGCGCCTCTTTCAAGCCGTGAGCCGCTTTATGGTTCGCGAAATGAGCCTCTCGGAAGTCTTGCAGGGAACCGTGAATTTGGTGGTCGAGTTCACGCGCTGTGATTCGTGCCTGTTGTACCTCATAGACGGGGACGAACTGGTGCTTTGCGCTTCGAATACCCCTCACCCTTCCAGCATGGGGCAGATTCGTTTACGACTAGGCGAAGGCTTAACGGGCTGGGTGGCGCGCGAGCGCCGGCTGTTGGCCATTTCGCGCGAAGCCTACAAGGATCCGCGCTTCAAACCTTTCCGGGATTTACCGGAAGACGCTTACGAGGCGTTCCTCTCCGCTCCTGTCATTGCGCGCAACCGCGTGGTGGGTGTGATTAACGTCCAGCACAAGTCGCCTCACCAGCACACTGGAGAGGAAATGGAGCTGCTGACGACCATCGGCGAGCAGATGGGCTGTCTGCTGGTGCTGGCGCGGATGGCGCCCGAGGCGGTAGAGGCTGCCAACCACGTAGAACTGGTGCTTGCCTCGCAGCCGGGAGCCAGGGGCTGAAATGCTCGCGCGCTGGGCGGTGGCGGCATGGCTGTTCGCAGCGGCATCCCTGGCGCAGAAAAGCCCCGCTCCGGATAAGCGCATTCAACTCACCCCCGAGCCCGCGGCCCCTTCGGGCTCTGAAAGGTGGGACGTTCAGTTCCTGTACGACAAGAACGATTCCATTCTGGAGCTTGTGGATTTGAAATTTTCGTCTCCGCAACGCGGAATCGCCGCCGGGACGCTGATGGACAAAGGCAGGCGGAAGTTCACCGCGCTGGTGACGCGGGATGGCGGGGCCAAATGGGATTTCGTTCCGCTGGAAGACGAACCCATATCTTTGTTTTTGCTGGATGACGCGCATGGATGGCTGGTGTCCCGCAAGGGACTGTGGCAAACCGATGAGAGCGGGCGCCACTGGCGCCGGGTGTGGAATCGCCGGGGACTGGCGCGCGTTTGGTTCACAAGCGCTTCACGCGGATTTGCGATCGGGGCGCCCAAGGCCGTGTACGAGACCAGCGATGGAGGAAAAACCTGGCGCAACGTGGCTGCCGCCGGCGCGCTGGAAGCTAAGCCCGAGACGACAAGCTTTGAAGCCATTTCGTTTGCTACCCCCAACGTTGGCTTAATCGCAGGCGTAAGCCGTCCGCTTCACCGCTTGGATCCGCTGGAGCCGCCTTGGATAAACCCGCGCAGCCTGGAACTGCGGCGGCAGATGCCGAATCTCGTGCATGTTCTCCAAACGGCAGATGGCGGCAAGACCTGGCGCCCGGATACGGTTTCTATTTTCGGTTGGATCACGAGCCTCAGCATGGCGCCCGACGGGAGGAGCTTAGCCCTGATCGAGTTCTTCGACTTGTTTGAAGTGCCCTCGGAGGTCCATGCCATCGACTGGAAAACCACTCGGAGCACGCTCGCATTCCGGCGCCCTGACCGTTCGGTGACAGATGTCCTTGTCCTGGCGAATGGCCCGGCATGGCTGGCTGCAATTGAAACGGGGGGACGGCTTTACCATACCCCTGTCCCCGGGAAACTGCACATGTTGGTTAGCGATGACCTTAGACAGTGGCGCGAGACGGAAGTAGACTACCGCGCAAGCGGCAACCGGGCGGTTCTGGCCTCTGCGGGGCGGGACCACGTGTGGGTAGCCACCAACACGGGCATGATTTTGAAGTTGCGGCCCTGAAAGAGCGCGGCGCGCCCCGAAACAATCTTCCGCGCGGCTGTTTTTTGCACAAGAAATTCAGAGCTTTACTCGTCTAAGCTACTGAAAACAAAACAAATAAAGTTTCAGGAAAAACGCCTTAGAGATGCATTTTTTGATTGACGAAAATCGCCGCGTATTGCATCATAAGAGTGGTTCCAAGAGGTTCACGGAACAGCGAGCCTGGCGGACGGTAGCGAGCCTGGAACGGTGATCCGGAAGCGACGACAGCCAACGAGCGGTGGCTTCCGGGGAGCGAAGGGAAAGCGGGCCGGACGCCAAGGTGAGCCCCTCGATCCGGAGCCGGCGAGGCGCTTTGATCTGGAGGGCTGGAACGCCCAAAAGGGAGCGATCGCCGGATAGAGGAGAGAGGAAGCTGAACGGAAGCCCGATAACGGGCCAAGAGTGTTGACCTTCCCCACGAACCGGAAACGGGCGTGAGGAAGCGAGCTCCGAGCCGAACGGATCGGGTGGAAGGACAGCGAGGCGGCGAAGAGATAGGCCAGGAGCGGAGATCCTATTGCGGTGGGTCCCGAAAGGGGTCAGTCGCCATAGGGGAGCGAAAGGCCGTTTCGAGCTGCCGGCTCCGCCCAGAGATGCCGAGCGTCGCCCTTCCGAGCGTTGAGCCGGCGCGGCCAAAAGCCGTTCCGGGGAGCGAGGAAGTAAGCGAACAGGCGCTTTGGACGCCATGTTCCGGCCGTGCATGCCGGTCGGGGAACAAGCTGGACCGCGGGTCACTTGGAACCATTTTTTATTTCCCCATCGAGGTTCTGGCGCCCACAGGCTTCGCCGGCTTCCAGCGGCGAAAGGTCACAAAGTTCTTCCTGCACGCATCACAGCGGAGTGGTTTTGCCCCCAACCGCAGGCAAACGCGGTCTAACCAGCCGGGTCGATATCGCGATTCGCGCCACTGAGTCAGTTCCGTCCGGTAACACTGGGGGCAGTGCGCGGTCACCCAGTAGCGCCAACTCCACGTGCGCAAGCAGAATCGCCGATGGCATAAGCGGCACCGCAAGTGAAAGACTCCAAACCACTCTGCAACCGCCTCCCCTAGACTACGGGCGTGGGACATGCGGACATCTCCGCTGCCGCAGTCCGGGCAAACCGGTCTTAGCATAACCGCCGCCTCCGGCAGGGTCCCTCAGAGCGCCTTTTCCATGGGTAGAGCAAGCGGCGGCTCGACCATGAAGTCCAGGCTTTCCATTTGCTGGACGGCTTCGCGAACAGCTTGTTCGGCGGATGGCTCCAACGTAATGACAAAGGGCAGGTTGTCTTTGGTCTCGCAGGGCAACTGTAGGACCGCATCCAGGCTGATCCTTTTCTCCGCTAGAATTCCTGCCAGAGCAGCTATGATGCCCGGGCGATCTTTCACGCGGAACCTCAGGTAATACGCGGACTTTTGGACGGTGACAGGCACCGGCTGATATTCCCCGAGCCGCTCGTGCGCAAAGGGAGATACCCGGTCCGGACTGCCCCGGCGGATTTCACGCGCCACGCGCATGAGGTCGCTTACCACCGCTACGCCCGTGGGGCGGGATCCAGCGCCGCGCCCATAGTAAAACGTATCTTCCCCATATACGCCGCGTACCCAAACCGCGTTGTAGGCTCCGCGCACGCTAGCAAGGATCGTATTCTCCGGAATCAAAGCCGGGCGGACCGAGAGAACCAGTCCGGCGGGGCTTTGACGTGCGGCGCACAGCAGCCGGATGGTGTGATTGAGACGGTGGGCGTATTGAAAGTCAAACGGAGTGATGCGCCGGATGCCTTCGGTGTAAATATCCGAGGGCGTGATGCGCAAGCCAAACGCCAGCGCGGAGAGAATGGCAAGTTTCGAACGGGCGTCAAAGCCATCCACATCCGCACTGGGATTCGCTTCCGCATAACCGAGGCGCTGGGCGTCAGCGAGCACTTCGGGAAACGGCCGCCCTTTGCTTTCGATCTCGGTCAGGATATAGTTGCTAGTCCCGTTGAGGATGCCCAGAAGCGCTATGACGCGGTCCCCTGATATCCCCTCGCGCAAAACGGTGTGGATGGGGATGCCTCCCGCTACGCTGGCTTCCATCGCTATGTTGACGCCGGCGGCGATGGCGCGTTCCCACAGTGCGGCTCCATAAAGGGCCATGAGCTCCTTATTCGCTGTGACCACGGATTTCCCATGATCGATCGCAGTTTCCATGATTTCGCGAGCCACCGTGGTTCCGCCTACAACCTCGACCACGATGTCCACCTCCGGATGCGCCACGACTTGGCGCCAATCCGTGGTTTTCAGTGCGCCGTCCAATCCGCCTGGAAGTTTCTGGGTCTGGATTTCCAGGCTGCATAAGGCTTTGACAGTCAGACGGAAACCCAGTTTTTCCGCGATCCGGTCGCCATTCTCCACCAAAATTTGAAGCGTGCCCGAGCCCACGTTGCCCAAGCCGACAATCCCTACGCCGACATTCTTTTCCATAAATAGCTATGGTAACAATACAGATAGGATGACTCGGCTGTTAACCGCCGTCGCCGCCGCAGCGCTGTTTGCGGCGTCAGCCATATCGCAGGATCCGCTTCTGCTGGAAGAAGATGCTTCACGCCGGCCCTATCCGGGCGCGAAGGACCAGCGGGAGGAACTGTTGAAGCGCGAATACGAGCAATCACTGAAGGATGCTGAGCGTCTGGTGGAACTTTCCAAAGAACTCAAGGCCGACCTGGAAAAGAACACGCGCCATGTGGTTTCTTTGTCCAGCATCCGCAAGACGGAAGAAATCGAGAGACTGGCGAAACGAATCCGCTCGCGCATGGTCCGGTGATCGATGCTGCTCGCTTTTGCGCTCGCGCCTCTGTTAGTGACCCTCGATTCCTGGGAAGGCTGGAAAACGATCGCTGCTCAGCAGAACTGGCAGTGGATGGCCTATGAGAAGGACGCCTGTTCCGACGGGGCGGTCAAAGAGCTTGAAACGCTGATTCGAAGCCGGAAGGAGGTAGATCCCGACCGGGTGTATCTTGCCGGGCGAGGGGATGTCTCTCCATGCGTGTTTTATGTGGTTTCGAGGGCGCCGGATTTGTGGGGGGCGGCGCTGGCGATCGAAGGCAACCCGCGCCGGGCCATTGAGACCAACCGTCTGTTTTCCGCCAACCTTAGCATGACCCCCGTGCTGTGGGCGGCGCATCCGGATCCGCACCGCCGGAAAATTCCGGGAGTGATGGAACGGGCCGAGATTACGACGGAAGAGGCTGTCGCTTTTCTCGCTTCCCGTAGGCGCCTAGCATACCCGCTCCGCGTGGATTACGAAACCGGTAACCCGAATTTTTTGCGCTGCTTCTGGATCGAGATCGCCAAGCCGGATCCGGCGCGCCGGAACGACGCACTGCCGGTGTCGCGCGTGCAGCCTGGTTCGGGAGCGTACCTGGCGCTGGGTGGTTTTGGCTATGATCCCGCCAAGCCTGGGCCCGGCGTCGAGGTGGCGTGGCTCCCGCCAAAGTATAGCGGCCCGCTGAAGATCGGCGACCGCATTTTGGCCGTGGCGGGGCGTGAAATCGCTTCGGGGTGGGACTATGCGCAATACATGGATGAAGTGCGAGAGGAAAAATCCGTTGCCGTGATGATCCAGCGCGGAAACCAAAAAATCCGTTTGGAAACGCGCATCATGCTGCCGCAGCGGGAGGAGGGACTTACCATTCGGTTTCAAGCCGAAGTCCAGCCGGAAAGCAAAGAGATCTTGCTGATCACCCGGGGCATTGCCGCTTTACGGCTTACGCTCCCCGCCGCGTGGGCGCCTGCCACCGTAAACTGGAACGGACCTACGGCGGTGATTTTGGGCGCGCCTGGCTGTCATCTGCTGAGTGCGGATCCTGCCGGCAAAGTGACAACCGGGCCGTGTCCGTGAGGCGGGCGTTCGCCCTCTCACCAACTCAGGCGCAGAACCACGTTGATGCGGCGCTGCTCGGTTCCCACAATACTGGACACTGTGCCAAAGGCCGTGCTGGTGGGAGTGGCGTTCGGCGCAGCAAACATGGCGTGGTTCATCGCATCCTGAGCCTCGATCCGCAGTTGCGCCGTCCACCGCTCCTGAAAGCGGAAGGTCTTGAACAGCGAGAGGTCCCAGTTGTTGTAGCCATCCGCCCGCACGTCATTGAGTCGCAAGGGAAACGTGCGTATATTCTGGGCGAGCGCGCGCCCGCTGGCGCGTTCGAAACCGGCATCGACGTTGAACCAGCGCTCTACCGTGCGCTGCGAGCGGGGCAGCGTAATATCGTGGATGTCGCCGTAGAAGAGGATATTGCCCCAGTTGACCGGCGGGCCACTTTGACCTTGATAAATTCCTTGCGCCGACCATCCTCCGAACACATAATTCGACCAACCTCCGCCGCGCAACCAGCGGCGATTGCGCCCGAATGGCAGCTCATAGATTCCACTGGCCACAAAACGGTGGGGGCGGTCCTGGGGCGACACGACGTGGTGCGGATGTAAGTCGGTGGGGTTGAGCTTTTCGATAGCCTCCATGAATTTCGACCAAGTATAGCTTCCCTGGACGGTGAAGCCCTTCGTGAGGCGCCGTTCCGCTTGCGCCAGCAAAGCGTGATACCAGGAAAAACCTGTGTCCGAGGTGGTCGAGATCCCGGTAAAGTGAGGATACGGGCGCAGCAACTGCAAGGCTTGGACTGTCCGGCCTTGCAAGTTGCTCCCGGAAAATTCCGGAAGGTTGAAAAACGGATTAGGTACGGCGCGCGTGAGGCGGTCGATGGTGGGTTGGTCGCGCACGGGCGATGTGCTCAGGTACTGCCGTGGAACAGGATCTAGCTCTTCGGAAACAGGAAGCCCGACGCCGCGGCTGCCGAGATAGCCCACGCTCACCAGGACGCGTTGTGGAAACTCCCGCTGGACATTGAGACTCCACCTTTGCATGTAACCCGCCTTCCGATCCGGCGTCATAAAGCCGGGCGCCCGTCCCACATACGTTGTCAGCCCGCCTGCTGCGCCCGGCGGCTCGATCAAACCATTCGGAAACGGGTTGGCGAGGGTTCCCAGGAATGTCTGCCCATTGTCCAAGCTGGCTACGAGATTGGTGCTCTGCGAGAAGCCCTGCTGGTAGACATCGTTGCGGTCTGCGCCAAGCGAAGTGAAAAACACGCCATAACCGGCGCGAACCACAATTTTAGGCGACACCATCCAAGCCAGCCCGAAGCGGGGAGAAAAGTTGTTCTTGTCCGTATTCCACAGCCCGCGCGGATTGCCGCCCACCCCCGCAAACAAGAGTCCGCCGAGGGTTCGGAACTGATCTACCGGCACCTCCGGTATGGGCGAGGCGGCGTAGGCAGCGGCTGCCGCCTTCTGGACGGGGTTAGGTGTGAGGAAATCGAAACCGCGGTTGGTGCGGTTAAACCGCTCCGTAGTGGGCAGCTCGAGCTCGTAGCGTAGCCCGGCGTTCAGCGTGAGGGATCTTGTAACCTTCCAATCGTTTTGGATAAAGAGGCTGAGATACTTGGACTGCTCTGCGTAGGAGGCGTTGCGGTCCGCCCAGCCACCGGTCGGCAGCCCGAGGAGGAAGGAAGCCAACCCTTGACCTTTTGGCGATGCGGCGGCGTTATCCAGAGGGCCTCGCGTCCAGTTAGTTCCAAACGTGAGGTGTGGGGATACGTTGCCCCATTCGGTGCTGTTCTCCTGTAAGGCTCGGAATTCGCCTCCGTAACGCAAAGTGTGGCTGGCGACGACCTGAGTGGCTTGCGCCGAAGCGTTGTAGTAGGTCGTGACAGGACGTAAACCGCTGGTTCCTCCCAGCGTGGCGTAGTTTGTGATATCGATTTCCGGGAAGGTTGTAACGCTGGAGTCTAGCAAGCTCGTAAGGGATTTCGGAAAACCCAGGGTGCTGAGATCGAAGCCGCGGCTCACAGGACGGTCGTACAGTGTAAAACGTGTGAAGCCCGCTCGAAGGTTCAGGACTAAACTGGGCCGCAGCATGATCACGTCGTCAAGCGCCAGGCCCCGGTGGATGCGGTTGCGCTGCATCCCTTTGGCAATGTTGTGGAACGCTACTGCCCAGGTTTCCAGCAAGTAGGAAGTTGTGAGCGACGCGGAGAGTCGGTTATTGGGGGTTAGCACATGATCCATCCGCATCGTGTGGCTGTGATAATCAATGCGGCGGGGCTGCGGGTCCGAATAGTTGTTCGTGCCGTCGGCTGTCCCGGTCACGTTGGGCGCGGGGTAATAGGCTATGATCTTTTTGGCCATCGGATCGATACGGCTCGCGGGGATCACATTTCCAGGAAACGGGTCGCGCCGGTAGCGCCCGTTAGGGGCCGGGACCACGGTGGCTGGGTCATAAATCGTGTAGTTTGCCCCGAGCGCGAGAAGGGCGGAAAAGTCTCCCTGCCGTTCGGCTTCTGTTGGGACGGTGAAAGGATTTCCACGCTCCGGCCGGTTACGGTCGAGCAAATCAAATCCGTAGGTCCAAAAGGTCCGGTTTCGGCCGTTATAGAGTTTCGGTATCAGCAAAGGGCCGCTTCCGCTGAGACGATAACGGTTTGTGAGCACGGGGGGCCAAGCATTCTCTATTTTCTCCGGGGTGACGGGCCCCGTGCGCGTGTCATAGATGAAACGATTGGTGAAAAAGTCGCGCGCCATCCAGCGCGCCATGAGGTGGGAATAGTACAGGGTTCCATGGAGCGCATTGCCTCCGCTTTTCAGCACCATATTGACGTAGGCGCCGGTGAAGTGTCCTACGGAGGCGTCGTACGGAGCGGTCTGGACTCGAAACTCTTGAATCATCTCCGGCGGCGGGGAGTAGGAAAGTTGCCCGCCTTGCGACATATTCGGCACTCCGTTCAGGCTGAACTCGCTGGAGCGTGTGCGTGTGCCGACGGCCGCCATGTTCGAAACGACGTCTACGGCCTGGGGCAACCACCCGTGAGTAGGGGGATTGGTAGAAATGACGCCTGGAGTAAGCTGCATCAGATACATCGGGCTGCCGCCTGGCAAGGGCAAATCTTCGATGCGCCGGTTGTCCACCACCTGACCCAGGTCTGCATTCGCCGATTCGAGCAGCGGCGCCTCGGCGGTGATGGTGACGTTCTCGCTCACCGCGCCAATTTCGAGCGGAAGATTGATTTCGAGCACATCGCCCACGCGGACTTCCACCGGGCCGCGTTCCAAGCGCTTGAATCCAGGCGCTTCCGCCAGAATCCGGTACTGCCCGGGAATCAGGTTCGAAACGTCCCAGTTACCTTCGCTGTTGGTTAGGGTGCTAACGGCTACGCCTGTATCGACGTTGACAACCCGGACGGACGCGTTCGGGATCAGCGCTCCGGCAGAGTCCACAACACGACCGGTGATGCGCCCATACGGATTTTGAGCCGGCGCTGTCACTGTCAGGACGGCTAGAATCAAGACAAGTGAAATCCGAACCTGCTTCATCATACCCGGCAGTATATCGAAGTACGGTCCGTGCGAAAGAAGAGGCGCCACACTGCGCCCCGGGTGGCCCATGATCCTACGAAATCTATTGTTATTCCTCTCAACTCAGAAACAGTTGCGCGCCTGGATGGAGAATTCTCCGATCACGGCGCGGCTGACGCAACGTTTCGTCGCCGGATCCAGTCTCGAGGACGCTCTGGCTGTTTGCCGGAAGCTGAACGAGGAGCGGATCATGGTCACGCTCGATCATTTGGGTGAGAGCGTTCGTTCCTCATCCGGAGCTGAGGCATACCGAGACGCCTACGTCGAGGCGCTGCGGCGTGTCGAGGAGCTTGGGTTAGCCGCCACAATCTCAGTCAAGCTGACGCAGCTTGGTCTGGAGATTAGCGAGGCGCTGTGCCGGCAAAACGTCGAACCGCTGGTTCAACTGGCGCGTCGGACGGGCAACCGCGTGGAAATCGACATGGAAGCCAGCCCCCTGGTGGACCGTACGCTGGCGATTGTCGAAGAGATGCACCTGAAATACGGCTGTGTAAGAGGCGTCATCCAAGCGTATTTACGGCGCAGCGAAGGGGACCTGCTGCGGTTATGCGAGCTGGGTGCGCCAGTGCGCCTGTGTAAAGGCGCATACAAGGAGCCCTCCGAAATGGCTTTTCCGCGAAAGAGAGACGTCAACCGCAACTATGTCCGCTTGGCGCGCGCCTTGCTCGAGAAAGGCCGAGAGCCCGCGCTGGCGACGCATGATCCGAAAATGATCGCGGCGGCGCTTGACTACGCGCGCCAGCTCAAGCTGCCGGCAGAGAGTTTCGAGTTCCAAATGCTGTATGGTATCCGGCGAGATTTGCAGAGCGCGCTGGTGCGTCAAGGTTTCCGCTTGCGGCTCTATGTTCCTTACGGCAACGCCTGGTATCCGTACTTCATGCGGCGGCTTGCGGAACGCCCGGCGAACCTCTTATTTTTGTTGAGGCATTTGTTCCGCAGCTAACCGCTACGGATGCGGGCGCGCTGCGAGGTAGGATTGTGCTTATGGAGCATTCCACGAGGCGGTTGCTGGCGGGCTTGTTACTGTTAGCGAATGCGCTTCCCGCTGCGCCGCCCATCAAGGTGCACGGACACCGCGGGGCGCGGGCGTCGCGTCCCGAAAACACCATCCCCGCTTTCGAGTTCGCCATCTCCGTAGGCGCAGACGTGCTGGAGATGGATGTCTCGGTGACCAAAGATGATGTGCTGGTGCTTTCGCATGATCCGCGCTTGAATCCGGAGTTATGTGTAGGAGCGGAAGGCCGCCCTGCCATTCGCGAGCTCACCCTCGAGCAGTTACGCCGCTTCGATTGCGGTTCGAAAAAGCTGGCGCTGTTCCCCGACCAGGTTCCTGTGCCCGGAACCCGCATCCCTACGCTCGATGAAGTGCTGGCGCTCGCTCCACGGGGGAATTTTGGTTTCAACATCGAAACGAAGATCTCCCCGAAAACTCCCGAGCTTGCGCCCCCGCCGGACAAGTTTGCCCAGTTGCTGGCGGAGGTCATCCAGAGAAACCATCTGGCCTCACGCGTGATCGTGCAGTCCTTCGATTACCGCACCCTACACGCGATGAAGAAGCTTTTGCCTCAGGTCAGGCTCTCAGCGCTGGAAAGCCAGCGGCAGGTCAGCTTTGTCGAACTGGCGCGCGAGGCCGGAGCCACCATCGTGTCACCCCATCTAAAATTGGTAACCCCTGAAAAAGTGGCGGAGGCGAAGCGTGCGGGACTGGAAGTCGCGCCTTGGACTGCGAACGCGCCTCAAGAGTGGGACCGCCTGATCCAGGCCGGGGTGGACGCGATGATTACGGATGACCCGGCAGGATTGATCGCGTTTTTGAAGCAACATGGATACCGGAGATAACAGATTGACTCGCAGACAGTGGCTGGCGCTGACCGCCGCTGTCAGGAGCTGGGCCGGCGGCGCGCCGGAAACCACCCCTTTCGACCGCTACTTCCTGGCTATTTTGCAGGGATACCTCGATAGTCTGGAGCGCACATCCGCGAGCCTGGCCGTGTGCGATTTCAAGGACGGAACGATCAAGGAAGGTTCCGTTGCGCGCTCCGGCAAAACTTACGATTCGGTGACGCGCATGCTGCCTGCAATGGCCGCGTGGGTTGCGTCGCGGCGCGCGCCGTCTGCTTTCCGGGTGGGCAAAAAGAAGCTGGAACTGCTCGATGTTCTGGCTGAGACATTCCGTCACGCGTTTGATCCAGAGCACCCGGACTACTGGCTTCCGGCCCCGGAGAAAAAACAACAACAACGTCAGGTAGAGTCATCCATCGTAGCCTGGTCGTTGTGGTTGCTGGCGGACCAACTGTTGCCAAAGCTTACAGCGGCGGAAAGAAAGAACGTGGCGGCATGGCTGGCCAGTTGCACGCGGACGCCTGTGCGGGCGAACAACTGGGCTTGGTTCACTGCCGTGAACATTGCCGCTCGCCTTGCGCTAAGCGAAACCTGGAAAGAGTTTTCTGGCGATGAGGCTTTTATGCTCGCCGACTTGGCTGCTCTCAACAAAATGGCCGCGCCGGGCCCGGGGGGCTGGTATTCGGATTCGATCCGCGAAGAAGTTTACGATTATTACAACTTCTGGGTGTTCGCGAGCCACTTCCTGTACTGGAACAAGATGGTGGGCTCACAATACCCCGCCTGGCGCGCGGTCTTTCGTGAAAGATTACAAGCTTTCTTGGAGAAAGCGCCGTACTTTTTCGGCGCCAACGGCAGCCATGTGCTGTTCGGGCGGTCGCTCATATATCGCTGGGGTGTGCTGACCCCGCTTGTGCTGGCATACGAGCAGGGCTTGTGGCCTCACTCGCCGGGCTTGCTTCGCCGCATTGTACGGATGAACCTCGAATACCTGTGGAACATTGGGGCCTTCGACCCAGAGCGGGGAAAACTGCGGGAATCCCTGACCCCGGAAGGCACGCGTGAAATCTGCGAGTCGTACATCGACAATGGACACCCATATTGGGGCATGCAGGCGTTTGCCTTTTTCTTGATACCTCCCGGCGACCGCTTCTGGACCGATCCCGAAGAGCCGCTGCCAGTCGAAAGGGGATCCTTTCAGATTCACATCGAGGGACCCAAGATGATGCTCACGGGAGAGCGCCGCACCGGGGAGGTGCGCTGGCTGCACTCGGTAAACGGCCACAACACCCCAGACTACAGGGACAAGTACGCCAAGTTCAGCTACTCTTCTCACTTCCCCTATTCGATTTTGAAGGAGAAGGACCGCTGCGTCTGGGACAACACGCTGGTGTTCCGTGACCAAGCCACAGGCCTCATGGCGGGGCGCACTGCGATGCTAGGCGGCAAACTGCTAGCAGACGGCGTGGAACGAGAATGGGAAGCAAGGCTGGGTGAACAGCGAATCCGCGTCACCAGCGTGCTTCGTATCTCAGGCGAGTGGGAATACAGGAAACACGAAATCGACGCTCCGGAAGGGCTGGAGGCCATCGAGGGGTCTTACGCGCTGGGGCTGGCGGAACGCGGGAAATTCACCCGCGAACCGCTGCCTCACGGATTGGCGCTCAAGCCACAAGGCGGTAGATCGCTGGTTGCGCTCGTGGGTTTATCCGGGTGGGAGCGGGAACGCGTTGAGGAACAAAATGGCGTCAATATCGTGTATGCAAATACTGTAGTAGCCACGCTGGAGGGACGGACAAAGAAAGGGCGAACGGTGTTCGAGAGCTTGCATTATGCGAGCCCGGAGGCTCTTTCCGTGAAAGAAATCCGGCAGGAGCTCGAGAAAGTCAGACGGCGGTTCGCCTGAAAGGTATAATTCGAGTGGGGGCTCTCCATGAAACAGGCGTATGCGCTGGGATTGCTCGCTGCATTCCTGTTGCCGGCGGCAGATCACAAAAAGCCGCCTGAAGGGAAATACAGCGGCGAACAGATGGAGGTCGAGGCGCGCTTGTACCTCGACAAGGACGACATCCGCCGGTTGCTTGGTGCGGAAATGCCTCAAGGAATCGCCGTTGTGGAGATAGCCTTGACGCCCAGGGGCGAAAAGCCATTCAAACTGTTTGCGGACGATTTCTACTTGAAATCGGATAAAGACGGGCAGCGCTCGCAGCCATACACCCCGGGACAAATCGCCGGCCGGGGCGCGCTGGTGGTATCCTCCAGCGGCGGGCGGGGCGTAATGATGGGCGATGACCGCGGTCCGGTGTGGGGCGGCATCGGCGGCGGTCGCCCGCGGCGGATCGGAACGGATGGGGGCGCCATTGGGAACGCGCCTTCGGAAAGCCGGATCGAAACCACGACCCAGACAGGGGCGGGTGAAAAGGATAACCCTCTGCTCGAAATTCTCAAGAAGAGAGCCATGCCGGAAGGAGAGCTTTCGCAGCCTGTTTCGGGCCTTCTCTATTTCCCGCTCGAAGGCAAACAGAAGGTGAAAGATATCGAGCTTCAGTACCGAGGGCGGGAGGCAAAGTTTTCGTTGAGGTTTCGTCAATAACTAATAGACGCCATGTACGTTTCGGAGATTGATACCCCTGCTGTCTTGATCGACTTAGACATCATGGAACGGAATCTCGAGCGTGCGGCCTCATATTGTCGCGCTCACGATCTCCGGTTGCGCCCGCACACCAAAACCCACAAGATCCCTGCCATCGGGAGGCTACAACTTGCCAGAGGCGCGGCCGGGTTAACCGTAGCTAAAGTGGGTGAAGCGGAAGTGATGCTGGAAACCGGGACTCCGGATCTATTGGTGGCTTATCCCATCGTTGGGCAAAGAAAACTGGAAAGATTAGTGGAAGTCGCCAAGCGCACTAGGGTGACGGTGGCGCTCGACAGCGCGGTGGCTGCGCGGCAATTGTCAGATGCGGCTAGGGCGGGCGGCGTGAACTTTGGCATCCTGGCGGAAGTGGATGTCGGATTCCACCGGGTAGGAGTTCCACCTTCCGAAGTAGTGCCGTTGGTGCACAGCCTCACGCGTCTGCCGCGTTTAACTTTCGAGGGCTTAGCATTTTATCCAGGATTTCTGAAAGAAATGGATGATGTGGCTGTGCAAAAACTTCAGGAACTGGATGAGGTGCTCAAAGAGACGATACGGCAATTGCGATCAGAGGGCTTCGAGTGCCCGATTGTTAGCGGAGGGTCGACGCCCTCGCTCTACCACTCTCACCGGGTGCGCTCTATGAACGAAGTCCGTCCCGGAACGTACATCTTCAACGACCGCAATACGGTAGCTTGCGGCGCGTGCCAGTGGGAAGATTGCGCTGCCAGCGTCCTGGTGACCGTGGTTTCGACCGCCGTCAAGGGACAGATCATCATAGACGGGGGTTCGAAAACGTTCTCTTCGGACCGGCTGGTGACGGGTGATGCGGGTTTCGGGAGAGTTATCGACGCTCCGGACGCTGTATTCACCAAGATGAATGAGGAGCACGGATTTATCGACGTCAGGAGAGTGGAGCAAGAGTTTGCCGTGGGTGACCGGATTCGCGTGATTCCGAATCACATTTGCACGGTAATGAACCTGCACGAGCGAGTTTACGGAATTCGCGGCGAGCGTGTGGAGGAAATCTGGACGGTGGCAGCTCGCGGAAAGCTTCAATAGTTCAGCGCATCGCCTGCACGAAATCGATGCAAACGGGTGCGGGGACGCTCGCGGTGATGCCTGTTGGGGTCACCCTGCCAGTTTCGGGGTCGAAACGAAAAACGACGAGATTGTCCGTGTCTTGATTCGCGGCGAGAATGAATTTCCCTGTTGGGTCGAAGTTGAAGTTGCGCGGGGTCTTCCCTTGGGTAGGAATGTGCTGCCGGAGGGCTAGTCGGCCGGTGCGCCGGTCGATCTCAAACAGGGCCAAACTATCGTGGCCACGGTTGGAGCCGATGAGCCAGCGACCCGACCTGTGAACAAAGATTTCCGCCCCTGTGCTGTTCCCCGTAAAATCTTCCGGCAGCGTGCTGATGTTTTGGATTTCCTGGAGTTCGCCCTTTTCTTTGTCATATTCGAAAGTGGTGATGGTTGAGGTGAGCTCGTTGATGACGTAAGCGTATTTGGCGCTGGGATGAAAGGCGATGTGGCGCGGTCCGGATCCCGGGATGATTTTGACCGCTGGTGGGTCGGCGGGAGTGACTTTTGCGCTGGCGGGATCGAGCCGATAGATAAAGACCTTGTCGGCGCCGAGGTCTGGCGCCATGGCGAAGCGGTTATCCGGCGCGATAGTGAAAGCATGGGCATGAGGTCCCTGCTGGCGCTTCAGGTTCGGGCCGCTGCCTGCGTGTTGGAAAAAGCTTGTAGCCTCGCCGAGCTTGCCATCGGGACCAATGGGAAAAGAAGCTACACTTCCCCCGCCGTAGTTGGCTACAAGGGCGCAGCGCCCCGTTTGGTCTACCGAGACGTGACAAGGCCCGGCGCCTTGGCTCGAGACGGTATTGAGAAGGGTGAGTTTTCCGGTGCGTGCATCCACGGCGAAAGCGTTGACCGAACCTGCCTTTTGCCCCTGGAAGTTGCTGACTTCGCCGATGGCGTAAAGGAATTTCCCGTTGGGGTGAGGGGCCAGGAAGGTAGGGTTCCGGATTTCGGCTGCGAGCCCGAGGGGCTGCAATTTGCCATTATCGGAGTCGAAGCGGAAAGCGTAGATGCCTTTACTTTCTTTGGTGGTGTACGTTCCGATGAATGCAATGTACTTACCCTTATCCGGGCGTTCAGCGGCGGCGGAATCCACGGCAGGAAGCGCCAAGAGCGTAAGCATCCAGATGAGCCTCATGCGACCATCAAACCGCATTCTGACCGCCGGGAGCAAGTGGAAACAAGGGCAAACCGATCGGTGTTCGTGCGGATGTTATCCTAATGGAGAGAATCTTCCAGTGGGTGTTTCCGCCGAGTAAGGACCGCTTGAAAATTGGATTTGTCAGTTTGGGTTGCCCCAAGAACCTAGTGGACAGCGAGGTGATGATGGGCCAGTTGGTGGCTCGGGGGCATGAGCTCACGCCTCAGCCTGCTGAGGCGGACGTGATTGTCGTGAACACGTGCAGCTTCATTCATCCGGCGAAAGAGGAGTCCATCGAAGCCATTCTCGAAATGGCCGAATACAAGAGGACCGGCCGGGCTCGCCGGCTGATTGTGGCCGGTTGCCTGGTGGAGCGTTTCCGCGATGAGATTCGCCGGGAATTGCCGGAAGTGGACGCCGTGCTGGGAACCAACGAGATCGAACAGATTGTTGCCGCATGCGAGGGGCAAGAGCCGTCACGGAGCGAGTCCCTCTATCTTTATCACGAGGGAACGCCACGCACGCTGGCCACGCCACGCCACTACGCTTATATCAAAATCGCGGAGGGTTGCGACCATCCGTGCGCGTTCTGCGTGATCCCACAATTCCGCGGGCGCTTTCGTAGCCGTCATCTCGCTTCGGTGGTGGCGGAGGCGACGAAGCTGTTTGAACAAGGTGTCCGAGAGGTGAACCTTATCGGACAGGATACGACCTGCTACGGTGAAGATTTAGGTTTGAAAGACGGCTTAGCGTGTCTGCTGGAGCGCCTAGCGGAAATCGAAACGCCGCATCCCAAGTGGATCCGATTCCTGTACTGCTATCCGAACCGCATTACCCAGAGACTGCTCGATACGGTTGCTTCTCACCAGGCTCTAGTGAAGTACATTGACTTGCCGCTGCAACACGCCAGCGCCCGCATATTGAGGCGCATGAAGCGCGGCTCGAGCGGCGAACAATTTTTGCGCCTCCTCGAAAGAATCCGGCGCACCGTGCCTGGGGTCGCGATCCGGACCAGCCTGATCGTGGGATTCCCCGGCGAAACCGAAGCGGATTTTGAAGAGCTTTGCCAATTTGTCGAAGCTGCGCAGTTCGACCGCCTGGGCGTGTTTGGTTACTCGGACGAAGAAACCAGCCAGAGCTATCACTTGGACGGGAAGGTAGAGCGGCGGACGATTTATCACCGGAAGCGCAAGCTCATGGCGCTTCAGCGAAAGATTTCCCGCGCGAGGAACCGGGCGCTGGTGGGGCAGGAGCATGAGGTCCTGATCGAAGGGCCTTCGGCGGAATCCGACCTAGTGTGGCAAGCGCGCTTACCTACGCAAGCCCCCGAGATTGACGGCGTCTGCTACATTGAAGATCCGGGCGGCAGCATGCCGCAGCCCGGCCAGTTCCGGCGCATGCGGATTTCGCGAGCCTATGATTACGATGTGACGGGTTCGCTGGTGGATGAAACGCCGGATAGGCCGCTGGCGCGGGGGCGCGATCTGTTCCCGATTTTGGCGTCATGAAATGTCCGATTTGCAAGAAGGAAGTTTCCATGGATGACCCTCAGTTCCCGTTCTGCTCTGACCGGTGCCGGCTCATTGATCTGGGAAACTGGGCTGCCGAGCGTTACGTCATCTCCACGCCGTTGGAGTCCACGCTGGAAAGCGAGGACGAGGGCGAAGAGAAACCAGAATGAACGGCGTGGCGCTGGCGATTGGGTCGTGGTTCGGCTGTGGTTATGTGCCGCGTGCGCCGGGTACGGCCGGTTCACTTACGGCGACGCTGCTTGCGCTGCTAGCTGTTCGTTATGGGGGCGCGCCGGCGCAGACGCCGCTGATAGCGGGCGCTGCGCTGTTTCTTCCGGGCGTGTGGGCGGCTGGAAGAGTGGAGCGGATGGTGGGGAGGCGGGACCCAAACTTGGTTGTGGTAGACGAGGTGGTTGGCCAATGGATTGGACTCGCTGGCGCTTCGGGCCTCGGTTGGACAAGCGCGCTGGTGGGGTTCCTGCTGTTTCGCTGCTTTGATATTTGGAAGCCGTTTCCGGTGAAGCGGCTGGAGGTCCTGCCGGCAGGCTGGGGAATCATGCTCGATGACGTGATGGCAGGTATCTATACCGCGCTAGTATTGTTATTGTTGAGATGGTTGGGTCTGTTCTAAATATGGTAATGCGCAAAAAAGGGAACTCCGCTCCGCGGATCGAAAAAGTGACGCCTTCCGCTGCGATACCAGGCGGCGAAATAGCCATCCGCGGTTCGGGATTTTCCGCCGAAGCGCGTCCCAAGGTATTGATCGGCTCAGTTCCCGCGCCTGTTGTGGTAGGCTCGGACCGCTATGTGGTGGTCCGAGTGCCGGAGGGCGTGCGCGAAGGCGGGTTGGTGGTAGACAACGGGTCGTCGGCAAGCGCGAAATGGGCATGTGATATTGGCTTTCAAATTGCTGACGGCGTCCATCCGGTGGCGAATCCGGTGGTGGACCGGTACGGGAACATCTACACGACGTTGAGTGGCTCGCGCGGACAGAAAATGCCAGTGTCCGTATTTCGCATCGAGCCCGGCTATGTGGTGAAGCCATTTCTTTCGGACCTGATGAACGCTACGGGGCTGGCTTTCGACCGCGAGGGTTTCTTGTATGTTTCCAGCCGCAATGACGGTATTGTTTACCAGTCCACGCCGGACGGCGCGGTTTCCGTGTATGTGGAGGGGATGGGGGTAGCGACTGGCCTGGCGTTCGACTCCGAGGAGAATCTGTATGTGGGTGACCGGAGCGGAACCATTTTCAAGATTAGCCGGGAGCGTCAAATTTTCGTGTTCGCCACGATGGAGCCATCTATAGCCGCCTACCACCTTGCCTTCGGCCCGGACAGCTACCTTTATGTGACCGGCCCGACGACCTCCAGCTTCGATTCCGTGTACCGCATTTCACCGGGCGGAGACGTGGAGGTGTTCTATCGCGGCATTGGGCGGCCGCAAGGGCTGGCGTTCGATGTGGCGGGAAATCTTTATGTGGCAGGGTCGCTCGGTGGGCGGAAGGGCATCATCCGCATCACGCCGGACGGTGTGGCGGAGCAGTTCTTGGCTGGTCCCGGGATTGTAGGGTTGGCCTTTGCGCCGCATGGCGCACTGATTGTAGCCACCAACAGCGCGCTCTACCGCGTAGATTGCGGAATCGAAGGCAGGCCCTTACTCGGATGAACGCAGAAATCATCGCGGTGGGTTCCGAACTGCTGACCCCGCAGCGCATCGACACCAATTCTTTGCATTTGACTCAAGAGTTGAACGCCTTGGGCATCGAGGTCATCCGCAAAACCATCGTAGGCGATGACCGGGAACGTCTGGCCGAATCTGTGCGCGCGGCCCTTCTGCACGCTGAGGTCGTGGTTCTTACGGGCGGGCTCGGGCCGACCGAGGACGATGTGACGCGGGATGCGGTGGCGGCGGCTCTGGGGCGTAGTCTTGAGTTCCGTCAAGAGCTGTTCGACGCCATCGCCGCGCGGTTTGCCCGGATGGGCCGAAAGATGGCGGAGATCAATCAACGCCAAGCTTACTTAATTGCCGGTGCGGAGGCGCTGCCGAATCCAAACGGCACAGCGCCCGGGCAGTGGCTGGAGAACGGAGACCGCATCGTAATGCTGCTGCCGGGCCCGCCGCGCGAGATGAAGCCCATGTTTGCAGACCACTGCGTGCCGCGGCTGCTGCGGCGAATGCCGCCCCAAGTGATCCGCACGCGCGTCTACCGAATCGCAATGATGCCCGAGTCGGAGGTAGATCAGGCGATCGCGCCGGTGTACACGCGGTATTCGAACCCGGTTACGACAGTGCTAGCCGACATTGGAGATATTCAAGTTCATTTACGCGCGCGCTGCACGACAACCGCTGAAGCTGAGGCGCTGTTGGAAGAAATGGGAAGCCAGATCGAGCGCATACTGGGCGACCGCATTTATACGCGCGAAGGAGAACCTCTGGAGGCCGTGGTGGGCAAGATGCTAAGCGCCCGGGGCGAGACGCTAAGCGTCGTGGAGAGCTGCACCGGCGGGATGTTAGGCGAGCGGATCACGTCCATTCCCGGGAGTTCCGGCTGGTTTGTGGGAGGTTTGCTGACCTACAGCGACGCGATGAAGATTGAGCTGGCAGGTGTGGATGCCGAGCTCTTGCGCCGTCGCACGGCAGTGAGCGAAGAGGTGGCCGTGGCCATGGCTGCGGGAGGGCGTGAACGGACTGGCGCCACATGGACAGTGGCGATCACCGGATACGCGGGTCCCCCGGACGGCGGGGAAGTTTTTATCGGGATTGCCGGTCCGTCGGGGGTGAGCGCGAGTCGGATCTATGCGCCAGGAGAGCGCCAGCGCGTGCGACGCATGGCGACGCAAGCCGCTCTTGACCTCCTACGCCGAAAGCTTTTCGGCGTGCTTGGCCACTCTGCATCAGTAACACATTAAATCTGGCAATTTTCACTCGGTGCGCTTCGCTCGTCCCGGCCGTAACGTGAATTCCGTCCCTGCCGGCCGCGCCTGCTCCGTGTGCCTCGACGCCTCCCGGGCCATTGCCGCCGGGAGTCGGCGAACTGCTGGCTTCAAAAAGCAGCCGGGCTGCTCAAAACGGTCTACCGTCTAATCCAGATGGGGCTGGACCAAGCCATCTGTTCGTCTACCTGCTGCACCCGGACGTAGTAGTAGCTTTCGCCGGGCAAGGGTTGGTTGTCGGTGAAAGTGAATTCCACCTCCTGGCCTAAGTTCTGGCGCGTGTGCAGGTACGTATGGCTGCGGATGATGTCGATCTGGCGGATAGGCGCCGTCCCTATCACCTTCACTACCAGGCGAAAGCCGCCGCGTATCTCGGCGATGTCGCCCTGCAAGTATTCACGGTCGCCTGCGACGATCCGGTAATCCAGAAGGATGTTGTCGGTGGCCCCATAAGAATGGCGCGCCCGCATAGCGTCCAGCAGTCCCTGGCGCGTGAATTCCGTGGCGATCGTGCAAGCGTAGGAAATGTGGGTGGACAGGTGATCGGAACTCGCCTGCACTCCTAGCTTGTATCCCTTGGCCCAGGCGTTCCAGACGTAGCCTTCGGGCCGGAAACCGCCCGCATGTGAAGTGATGTCGCCGCGGCTGGCGGCTTTCGGCGCGCCCTCATGCTCGGCTGAAACCCGGTCGCCCTGATAGATTTCCACCAGCGGTTCCACCTCTGGATCGTTATCGCGCCAGTCGGTTCCCATGTTCGTCGCCGGGGTGTGAGACACGGCTATGCCCCCATAGCGCTTCAAGTACTCGTACAAGCCCTTCGCCCCAACTTTGGCTTTCTGTTCTTCAGGCGGAATGGGGTAGGTGGGCGCCCCGCGCCGGGCGAACATCACGTTGCGGTGGCCGTTGGGAAAGCCGACGCTGCGCTCGTAGCCGAAAAGCGGCACGAATTTGCCGGCAACGTGAAATACGTCGGCTAACTGTTGGTTCAGCCAGTTGATGTACTCCAGGTCCGGACCGCCCTGATTGTTATGGTCGCTGACGCCCAAAAAATCCAGTTCCGCGGCGTCCATGGCGTAGCGATACGTGTCGATCAGCGACCCGTCGTTTTTTCCATCGCGCGAAATCTCCGTATGACGATGGATGTCGCCGCGGTAGACGCGGTAGGTTTTGCTCTGAGAGACTAGCGTGAAGTCGCGCATGCGCTGCACGTCTGCCTGCTCTCGAGGATGGACAGGGAAAGAACGCAGCTCAGGTTCTAGGCGGGGCTTTGCCGCCAGCGGGCGCGGCGTTCCCGGAAACGCCGGCGCTATGCCGCTGAACACTTGGGCTTTCCGGTGAGTCATGGCGTCGTAATCTCGGCCATCGGTAGCCCAGGCCACATGGAGCCTCCCCCGGGCGTCCACCGCCGCCGCCGTAGGCATATCCGAACGCCCCTGACTGAAGGGCACGGCTATGGGCGCGCTCCAGCGGTCACCCTCATAGGCGACGCCGTACAGCTCGAACGCTGCGCCGTGCAGCGCGGCCGAAACCGGCACATCCGGAATGCGGTCGAAGCGGCGCCGGAAGAACAGCCACATTCTTCCCGCCTGGTCGGCTTTCAAAAGCAGGGACTCGTTATGGCCCCGCAAGTCTTCCGGCAATGCCGATTCCACATCCACCGCCGGCTGCCGCCACCCTTGACCGGTTTGGATGGCGACGGCCATCAGCCGGTTCTTGTAAAGCGGCGTGGCCTGCCGCCGCACTAGCAGTCCGGTGTCTTTGCCCCACTGCAATCCGCTCTCGGTCCAGGCCACCCACAGGCGGTCCTGCTTGTCGCAAGCCGCCGTGGCGTGCGCCTCGAACTTAGGCGACCGGGCGACTGCGATTTCCGCGCTCCAGGAAGAGCCGTTAAAAGTCCGCAGCATCACGTCATAGTCGCCCTTATGGTATGTGTCCCAGACCACATGCACGCGTCCCTTGGAATCGGCGGCCACGGCAGGTTGCCAGTCGTTGGCGGGGGACTCAGACAAGCGCTGAGCTTCGGTCCACCGGATGCCGTTCCAACTCCGCACGAAGATGTCGGATTTTCCATCCCGGAAGCCCTGCCAAGCCAGCCAGACGTGTCCGTTCGAAGCCGTAGCCAGAGCAGGGAAGATGTCCGGCTGTGGATGCTCGGTAAGCCGCTGCCGCGGCCCCCATGCCTTGCCGTCGTGCCTTCGGGCGTAAAGGTCCCAGTTGCCGTCAACCTGCTCGGACCAGACAGCCCAGACGCCGCCCGATCCGTCCCGGGCCAGTCTCACCTGGAACACGTCGCCTCCGTTTTTGGTAAGCGTCTCGGATGGCATCCACCGCGCGCCGTCAAACCGCCGCACAAAGACGACGGTGCTCCCCTTGCGGTAGCCGGTCCAGGCGGCCCACATGTCGTCGCCCATTCCGGCGATGAGGTCAACGAACTCGCTCTCATAGTCAGCGCTCGAAAGCTCCGTCGCTGTAGGAACCAGCTCCGCCGTCACCTTCCCGTCGAGGTAGTGGCGAACCTGGCCCGCGGCAAGCTCGGCGGTCTTGATCTGGAAACTGCCCTGCGCCGTGCGGAAGGAGACCACCGGTGCGCTGCCGCTCAGACGCACCACCAGCGAGGCCGGCCAAATGGCTTGGCGATAGGGCTGCATGGGCTCATCCTCCCAGGAACGGTTCTGGAAGGCAGGCGTCCTTCGGCTGGACAACGTCCAGGCGGAAACACCCGTGATCTTGTCCTCCGGGTGTGGGCGGCGGCTGCTGAGGGCGGTCACTTCACCGCCTGTCACCGTCAACGTTCCGGACCAATCCGTGGGCTGGGTGTCCTGAACGCCCAGGGAGACCAGAATCGAAACGCCGGCCGGCGTGATGACGCCAGTGGCTCTCTGTTCGGCCTGGCGCTGAGCGCCCACCGACAACCATGCCACGGTTGCCGCCGCGGGGACAAGCCAGATGAAGATGGACTTTTTCATTACGCCTCCTATCGGCCCAAGCATACACCGGCCCGCTACGGTGAGGTGACGATCATCATGTCGGGGCCGCTCAGAATCTCAGCCGGCCCTGCAACTGAAGGAACCGGTTGCGCGTGTTGGTCTGCGCCGTAACCCGGCCGAAATCGGTCGAATACGGATTTGTATTCGGGGCCGCAAACTGTGTCCGGTTCTGAAGGTTCAAGGCGTCCATGCGCACCTGGAACCGGATCCGTTCCGTAATTCGGAAATCTCTTTGAAGGTTTACATTCCACTGATTCAGTCCGTCCGCACGTACGCCTTCGACGCGCGTCGGAAACACGCGCCGGTGGTATGCCGCCGGGCCGCGGGCCGAGACCCGCTCGAAGTTGTCCGTGTTGAACCAGCGGTCCAGCGTGCGCGTTCCGGTCCCGATCTCCTCCAGCTTGCCGTAATAAAAAATATTGCTACCCCAGTCCAGGAGCGGTCCAGGCTGGTACTCAAAAGTCGCCGCAGTTTGAAAGCCACCCACGATCCAGCTCAGGGGACCTGAGCTGAGATACCGCCGTCCTTTGCCGAATGGGAATTCGTAAATGCCTGTGGCGGTCACGCGGTGCGGCCGGCCTTCGTTGCTTTCGACCCAAAATGGCGCGCTATCAAACTCGTTGTAAAACGACGTTGCATCCCGGTCGCTGAGCCGTGTGTACGCAAAGTTGAGATTGAAACCCTTGGAAAAGCGCTTTTGGAACTGGAGTTCGAAGGCGTGCGTGCGCACTTCGCCGAGAGGGGCGAACCGGTCGTTGAGACCATTCATGTGCGGGAAGGCGCGCAGTAGCTGCTGCTTGCGGATAGTGGCGCTGGTGAAGAAAGACTGCGTGCTCAGATCCTGGTAGATCAAAGGATCCGAATTCCGCAGCGCGGCGAAGTTAGAAAGATTGAAAGGGTTCGTGACATTGGCGTTCAGATTGTTGGCGTTGGCGTCGTTGCGCTTCAGACCGTCGGCCCAGTACTGCTCGGGCAGCGGGGAGAGGTTCAAAGTGACCGGCACGCGGTCCGAGTACGAGCCAGCATAGGCGACGTCAATAAGGACGTCATTGCCAATCTGGCGCTGCACGCCGATGCGCCAGCGCTGCTGCCGGGCGTGCTTCACATCATACCTGCCAAAAGTCCAGCCTCGCCCGGCGCGCGCCATCAAGCCCAGCCCATCCCGTGTAGGCGTGTCGTAACGGGTTCCATCTGCGCGCACCGGAAACGGATCGGCCAGAGGGCTGACGCCCCGGGCCGGGTCGCCCGCCAGCCAGTGGACGCCGAAATCGTTGGACAAGATGGTGGAAGTGGTGCGGCTGTAACCGGTCTGGTCGGGACCCTGGTTCAATACGTTCAATGTGTCGAAAAACAGACCGTAACCTGCCCGGATCACCGTGTGGTTGTTCACTTGGTAGGCGGCGGCCACTCTCGGAAGCCACATGAATTCGTTGCCCCACAGCTTGCGGTCTTGCCCGCGCACGCCGGGATACAGCGATCCGCCCTGGACGGAAAAATTCGATGCATTCAACTCCGGCACGGGGTTTCGGGCATAAGCAGCCTGCGCCGCATCGGTGATGGGCAACTTGGCCGCAGGATCGAAATAGCCGATCATTCGGTTGAAGCGCTCCGTAGGTCCTCGCTCATATTCCAGGCGGAGTCCCGCATTCAACGTCAGTCGCTGATTGAGGCGCCAGGAGTCCTGCACATACCAGGCGTAATACGGGTTGAGCATCGCGTAACTGTCGTTATCTCCGATGGTCATGCTGGCGGGCAATCCCATCAGGAACGCCGCCCAACTGTGCGCCAGATTTCCAGCGGGCGTGAAGTTGTCGTCGTTGCGCCGGGTCCAGCGGTTGTCGAAAGAAAAATTACCCGACGTGTTGCCTCCTCCGCCGCCCGTGCGGAATTGCCCGCGTATATCGAAGCCTGCCCGGGCGGTGTGGCTCCCGCGAATGTGCGAGAGGTCCGCTTTTCCGGTAAGCGTCCGGAAGTTAGTCTGGTCCGGATAGTTCCGGCTGATGGTCCGGTAACCGGAGAAACTCATCTGCGGCATGATGTGGCGGTCGCCGGCCTTGTCATCTAGATACTTCGGCAGTCCGACGTCGCTCGGCTTGAAGCGTAAGGGTACATCCGGGCGGCTGCCCTCCTTGTAATTGTTGGCGGCGATGGCCACATCGAGCACCGTGGAAGAATTCGGCGTGTATACCCAGTCCGCTGTGCCGCCCAGATTGGTGCGCGTTTGCCGCGCCGAAGCTAGGCCCGGCATGGTGTGGTAAGTCCAGTCGTCGGCTTCGTTGATCCAGTCGTTGTAGGACCAGCGGACGAACACGCGGTGTTGCGATGAAATGTTGTAATCCACGCGGTTGCTGTAAGCTTTGTAGTCCCGCACTAGGGGGGAGTCCGTGGAAAGAAAGTTGTTCAGCGGTTCTTTGCGGGGGTCCGGATCGTTGTTCGGCGTGGGCAGGATTTTCACGTAAAAGTCATAAGTGGGATTGATCATCCGTGCGCGCGGAATGATGTTGCCCGGAATGGGATCCCGGATGTAGTTCCGCGGGCGCGCCGGGTCCGGCCTGACGCTGAACGGATCATACAACTGATATAGCCCGGCGTTCACCGATAAGAACCGGGAAAAGTCTCCTTTGCGGTCATCCAGCGTAGGGATGGTGTTATTGATGCGGCTGGGCAGATCCGCCACCTTATCTTTGTTGCCCTGGTAGCTGAAAAAGAAAAACAGCCGGTTCCTGCCGTCGAAGACCTTGGGTATGCGCACCGGACCGCCGAAAGTGGCCGCGTAGTTGTTCGAGCGCCCCGAGGCTTGGATGTCCTGGCTGCGTAGATAGTTCGCCAGTTCCTGGTTCCCTTGCGCTTCCGCCTGCGCGATCTGGCGGTAGTAAAGCTGCTTGGTGAAGAACGGTGCGCCGTGCCAGCGCTGCTGCCAGTGTTGCTCGGTGGCCGTGCCGTGGTAAGTGTTCGTGCCGGCCCGCGTCATCATCGTCACATTGATGCCAGAGGTATGGCCCACTGAGGCATCAAAGCTGGAAGTCTCCACCTTCATCTCTTGGATCGTATCGGTATGCGGCAGGTACGCCGAGCGGCGGCTGGCGCCATTGTTCGGGACCCCATCAATGGACCATTCATTGCCGCCTACGTTGCCGGCGGTGTTGTAATCTGACGCGCCGACGTTGGAATGCGGACCCAGATAATCATTCACGCCGCTGGTTTGGATGCCTGGGGTGAGCTTCACCATGACCATGGTGTTGTTAGCGACCACCGGCAGGTCCATCACGCTGCGGTTGTCCAACACGCGGCCCGAGGAAACCGTGCTCGTATCCAGCAACGCCGCTTGCTCGACTACCGTCACTGTTTCGGTCACCGCGCCGATTTCCAGCACCAAGTCGATTTCCAGCCGGGTAGAGACGGGCAACGTGATGCCGCTGCGCACGCTCTTCTTGAAACCTTTCATCTCCGCGCTGATGCGATACTCACCGGGCAACAGCAGGTTGGCTTCGTAGTAGCCCGTATGATTGGTCGTCAATCGTGTGGCGACGTTCGTGTCCAGATTCTCCACCAGAACGGAAGCGCCCGCCACGGGCGCCGAGGAGGGATCTTTGACGGTCCCAAAAATCATACTGCGCGTTTCTTGCGCCAATAACGCGCCTGAAAGTAACCATGCGGCCACCGCCAGCCTCAACCCTTCGCTTCTCATTGGTCACCGTCCTGTCTTGTTGAAATTTTCTTTTGCATTCCCCGACGATCCGGATGTACACCGCCCTCGCAACGGAACTGGGAGAGAGTATTCTCCCGTTCCCTCAACTTTCCAACTCCACTGGCATACAAGATCACATTCCCGTTGAGGTTGTCAACACTTCGTTTCAGCACTGTCGCGGCAAAGTGAGAAACTTCCGGTTCCGGGCAAAGGAGTGAAGCTGCCAAACATTGTATTAGCTCTGGCGGAGCAGGAGGGCGTCGAGCTCATTGGGGAGAAGCATGGCGTCGTTGGGGTAGAGGTGGTCCACGTTGGCGTGGGTCACCAGTTGATGACGCGTAAACACAGCGGGCGGAACCGGCTTGTGGGCCAGAATGTCGAGCGCCAAGGCAATGATTTTCGGGCCGTAACTTTCGGGAAAGTAGCCCACTGATGCGACGAGGCGCGAGCCGGGGCGGCGGAGTTCGATGCGAGCCTCGGCGGAGGCGTTCTGACCGACCACCGCGCAGCCGCCGGCGCGGCCGGCTTCCTCGAAGGCGCGGAGGGCGCCGATGGCGCTGGGGTCGTTGATGGCCCCTACGAGTACGCGCTTGGCGCGGCTGTTCCGAATATGCTTGCGGACAGCTTCTAGGCTGGGTCCGAAGCGTCCTTTTCCATCCAGGTGGACCACGCTGTGGTCGGGCAACTGCGGCAATAGCTCCCGAACTCCCACCAGCGTTCCAGTGAGGCGGGCCGCCGGAATGGGTCCTGACATGGGAAGTTCCAGCAGAAGGAGTTCGTCGACTTGGCCGGCCCATTGCTGCTTCGCCCAGCGCCCCAGGTAGCGTCCGCCGATGAGTCCCGCCAAGTAATTGTTGGCGCCAAAGTAGGTAGCTCCGGGGTGGGGAATCTCAACGGCAATCAAGGGAATTCCTGCCTCCATGAGCTTGGATGAGATCACAGGCGCGGCGAAATGCTCATCCGCCTGGAATTCGATGACCAGATCCACGCGTTCGCGAATGAAGGTTTCCACGTTGCGGATAGCGGTTTTGGGGCTGTAGCGGTTGTCCAGAACCAAGAGCTCCACCCCTTGTTCGCGGGCAGCGGCGACCAGACCATCAGCAACCGTGCGGGAGAAAGCGAACTCGGAGGAATGGGAGCCATAGCCGAGCCGCCAGGTGCGGGGCTTGAGGGGACGGATGGACAGCCGGTATTCGTGGTTTCCCACCCGTTCGAGCAGGCCGTTTTGTTCCAACGTGTAGAGGAGGCGGAACACGGTGGGGCGGCTCAGGTTCACCCTATCGGCGATGGCGCTCAGGCGGAGGGTTTCCGATTCGAAGCGAAAAGCGCGCAGGATACGGCACGCGCGGTCAACCGCTTCGACGGAGTAGTTAGGTCCTGATTTCAATGTATGAAATTCTATTCCGGCGCCCTTACAGGGGTCAAGTTGCGCTAGTCGGTTTATTAGTAAGCTGAGCGGGCGCTTTCGTCAGCGGGACAATTTCATTTCATGAAATTTCCAATTCCATATCGACGGCCCTTGGCGGCTGACACGAATCCCGGCATACTAGTCCCGATGGGTCCTGATCATCGATCCGAGGCGCCTCTGGGCCGAGTGGGCGTGTTCGGCATTGGGCTCGCTGCCTATTGGCCTCAGTTCCCCGGTCTGAAGGAACGCCTGGAAGGCTACCAGCGGGAAGTAGAACAGCGGCTGTCGGGCATGGGAGTAGAGGTGGTTTCGGCCGGGCTTATTGACAGCGCCGCCGCTGCTGCGGCGGCGGGCGAGCGCTTCGCCGGGGTGGCCGCGGATTTGCTGATTTGTTATGTGGGCACGTATGCGACTTCCTCCCAGGTTCTGCCGGTGGTTCAGCGAGCCAAGGTCCCGGTGTTGATTTTGAACCTCCAGCCGGTGGAAGCGCTGGATTATGAGAACACGGACACGGGGGAATGGCTGGCGAACTGTTCGGCCTGCTGCGTTCCCGAGATTTCGAATGCGTTTGGCCGCGCGCGGGTTCCTTTTCGCGTGGTGAGCGGCACGCTGCGTGGCGATCCCATAGCTTGGGGAGAGATTGAGGACTGGTGCCGGGCGGCGCGCGCGGCAAGATCTTTGCGCACGGCGCGCATCGGCTTTTTGGGCCACACGTACCCGGGAATGCTGGACATGTATTCGGATTTCACCATGATCACCGCGCAGACCGGCGCGCACATCGAGGTGCTGGAGATGTGCGACCTGGAGCGGTGCGTCCGTTTGGCGGGTGAGGCGGAGGTGGCGGCCAAGATCGCTTTGGCGCGCGAAGTGTTCCATCTGGAAGCGGTGGAGCAGGAAGAACTGGAGTGGGCGGCCCGCGTGGCTGTGGGGCTGGACAGGCTGGTGGAGCAGTTCGACTTGAGCGGCCTGACCTACTATTACAGAGGCTTGGATGGGAACTTATACGAAAGGCTGGGTGCGGGGCTGATTCTGGGGAACTCTTTGCTGACGGCGGCGGGCATTCCGGCCAGCGGCGAGGGGGACCTGAAAACGTGTGTGGCGATGATGATTCTGGACCGGCTGGGAGCGGGGGGCTCGTTCACCGAGTTTTACGCCATGGACTTCCGCGAAAGCTTCTTGCTGATGGGGCACGACGGACCGGCGCACTTGGCGATCAGCGACCGCAAGCCGGTATTGCGTGGATTGGGCCTGTATCACGGCAAACGCGGCCATGGCGTGAGCGTGGAGTTCAACGTCAAGACCGGCCCGGTGACGCTGCTAGCGGTAACGCAAACCGCCGAAGGCAGCTTGAAAATGATCACCGCTGAGGGAGAGTCCATTCCGGGTCCGATCTTGAAGATCGGGAACACCAACTCGCGGCTGCGCTTTCGGTTGGGACCCAGAGAGTTCGTGAACGCCTGGTGTTCGGAGGGGCCGACACACCACTGCGCCTTGGGTGTAGGGCACCGGCAGCGCACCATCGCACGGCTGGGGGACCTGTTAAACCTGAAGGTGGTTTCGATATGCTGAGAACCCGTCTCTTATTGGTAGCCGCCGCTGTCCTAGCGGCGCGGACCCCAAGCGCCGGCGCCGATGCGCTGAAGGACGCTTTTCGCGATCCTCCGCGGGAATACTCGATGGAACCGCTCTGGTCGTGGAACGGCACGCTGGAGCGGGAGCGGCTTATCTGGCAGATCGATCAAATGGTGGAAAAAGGCGTCTATGGCGCCTATATGCACGCGCGGGAAGGTTTAGATGGCAGCAAGACCCCGTATTTTTCCGACGGTTTCTGGGCGGCCGTGAGGACCAGCGTGGAACACGCAGCCAAGGTTGGATTCCGAGCCTGGATTTACGACGAAGACCGGTGGCCGAGCGGCGACGCCGGCGGAAGGACGAGAGCGGCGAATCCGGACCGCTTTACGGCTCGCGGTCTGGAGCACCGCAGTCAAGAAGTCCGCGGTCCGGCGATCCTGCCGCTGAACTTCCCCAAGAACAGTTTTGTGATTGCGGCGCGCAAGCGCGGAGCGGGAATTGACGGCGATTCGCTGGTGGATCTTACCGATCGGAACCGGGCAGGCGAGCGCTGGCAGGCGCCGGCAGGCGAATGGATCGTATCGGTTTTCGAGGTCACTACGGGGCGGCGGGAGCTTCCTAACTATATCAATCCGGCGATGACGGCTGAGTTCATACGCAACACGTACGAAGAGTATGCGAAGCGCTTTTCGCAGCATTTCGGCAAGACCATTCCCGGCTCGTTCTTTGACGAGATTTACAACTGGGCGCCGGCTTGGGACCCGCTGCTCGAAGAGCGTTTTCGCGCCCACAAAGGATACGAGCTGCGCAAGAATCTGCCGCTGCTGTACTTCGATGCCGGTCCCCGCACGGTGAAGGTTCGATGCGATTACTTCGACGAGCTGACCAAACTTTACGAGGAATCCTGGTTCAAGCAGTTGTCCGCCTGGTGCGCGCGCCACAATCTCATCCTGACCGGACACACCAACGAAGAAGTACGGAACATCCGCGATCAAGGCGACTACTTTCGAACGATGCGGCGCCTGCAGAAGCCGGGCACGGACAACGAGGACTTCCGATATACCTGGCCGCGCGTGGTGGGTTCGTGGAAGCCGAAACAGCTTAGTTCGGTGGCGCACGTGTATGGACGCAGGCGAGCCATGGTAGAGGCCCTGGGGGGCGCGGGCTGGACGGTGACGCTGCATCAGGCGCGTTACGGGGTGAACATGCTGGCCGTATACGGCATCAATTCGTTCGTATTCCATCTTTTCCACTACTCGATGGATACGCCCGATACGATGGACGACTGGCCGAACTCCTGGTTTTATGAGAACCCCTACTGGAAGTACTTCAAGAAGTTCGCCGACTACGTGCGCCGACTGTCCTTCATGGGGAGCCAAGGGGAGCACGTCGCCGATATTGCCGTTTTGTACCCGGTGGAGCAAGTCTGGAGCGAAGTGCTGGCGAATCCGCGGCCGGAAGGTTGGCCGGTCGAGAAAATCGTGGACCGCCTGATGGAGGAGCATCTGGACTGCGACCTGGTGGATACGGACAGTCTGATTGCGGCGGCGCCGGAGGCGGGAGGGCGGGCGCGCATCGGAAAGGAGCCCTACCGGGTTTTGATTTTGCCCGATGCCGCGACGGTATCGTTGAAAGCCTATGCGCGGATCGGCGAACTGGCGGCGCGGGGTCTGAAGGTGATCGCGGTGGGCTCGCTGCCGAAGAATTCGGCCGAAAACGGCGGTGACGACCCGGCTGTCCGGAAGATTTCCGGCAAGCTGTTCCCCGGCGGCGCCATCGATCTGGAGCGGTTGCCCGGGGCGCTGCGGCAGATCGTCGCGCCGGATGTGGCCATCGATTCGCCGAATGCGAAGCCACTGCGCTATCTGCACCGCCGGGCGGGTTCGCGCGATATCTACCTCCTGGTCAATTCAGCCGACAAGCGCGTGCAAGCGCGGGTGCGGTTTGCGGCCAAAGGGCGCGCCGAGCGATGGGACCCTGAAACAGGCGAGATCACGCCGCTTGCCGGCGGCCAGCCGTATGAACTGGCTTTTGAAGGCTGGCAAGGCTATTACATCGTCTTCGATGCTTCGGCGCCGTCAGCGCCTGGAAAGCCGGCGCCGCCGGCACGGGAACGGGCGATTCCTTTGGATGGACCTTGGACGTTCCAGCTTGCCCAGCACGAATTGGACTATGCCTGGCGAGCAGATCCGGGCGAGACGCGCGTGGAGGCGCCCGTGGCGGATTTTCGCGTCGAGCGTGGCGAAGGCGCGCCCTGGCGGCGAGTCAAATTAGCGGACCGTCTTAACCCAGCCAAGGGCGCGGCTCGTTACCTTTCAGCCTGGGATGCTCCCTGGATTACCCGCTATGTTTACCGCACGCGGCATCCGGGGCAACTGGGCGGCGCCAACCTCGTGTTCGAGCATAGCATCGACGTGCCGTTCGCTCCGGCGGGCGGCTGGCTGGAAGTTGTCGGTGACGGCGGGCTGCATTGCGCCTGGAACGGGAAACCGCTGGGCGCGGCGGGCGAAAAGCGGCTGGCTGTGGAGAAGCTTCCGGCAGTGCAGGGACGGAACCGCATTTCCTGCGCGGTGAAGGGCGGCGCTTACCTATTGGCTCAAGGCGAGATCCGCGGACCTGGAGGCGAGCTGTTAAGGGTCGCCACTTCGAGCGAGTGGGATGTCCGTGGAAAAGATGGCGAACCGGTGAAGGCCTATGAGTTCGCCTGGCCGCCGCAGGGCGACTGGGGCGACTTGCCTTTGCGCGGCAAGAAGGTTGAGTTTCCCGTCACGGTTTCCTACCGCTTCGCCGTTCCGCCTGGGGCGCGGGAACTCGAGCCTTTGAACGTGCAGGGCGCCCGCTGGGAAGCGCAGGCGGATGGGCGCCGCCTGGAGAGCCGGAACGGGCGGTTGGACGTGGCGGGCGTGCGGCAACTGGTTTTGCAAGTGGTGTTACGGCGGCCTGAGGACGGCTTGCAAAGCGGGCCCGTGTTCCGGTGCGGCAAGGTTGTGCGGCCGCTGGGCGACTGGCAGGAAGCGGGCCTCGGTTGGTATTCCGGGCGGGTGGTGTACGGGACCCACTTCGAGCGGCCGGAAGGGCGGCGCTTCGTTTTGGACTTGGGCGAGCTCTGCTACACGGGCGAAGTGTGGGTGAACGGCGAACTGGCCGGCACGGTGCTATGGCCTCCTTACCAGTTAGATGTGAGCCGGCTTGTGCGAGCCGGCAAGAACGAATTGGTGGTGATCGCCGCCAACCTGCTGGCCAATGAAATGCGCTGGAATCTTTTCGATTCCGCGGTTTCACGGCCGATCAGCCGGTGGTGGCACGACGGCAACATTTTGCGCGACGGCGACAAGCTCCGGTCCGGACTGATGGGTCCGGTGCGGCTGCTGGTCGCCGAATAGGGAGTTTAGAGGAAAGCCATGAATTCACGATTGCATCTGAGCATTTTGGCGGGCGCGCTGGCCGTGTGCGCGTTTGGCCAGGACTTCCGCGCCACGATTAGCGGCGTGATCACCGATCCCCAAAAGGCGGTGGTTCCGGGCGCCACGGTGGAGGTTCGCAACCTGGCGACCAATGTGGTCCAAACGGTGCAAACCAACGAGAGCGGCGTCTATGTCGTTCCATTCTTGAACCCCGGCGTGTATTCCATCTCCGCCACGGCCGCGGGTTTCAAGAAAGCGGTGCGCGACAGGGTGGAAGTTCGCGTGGGCGACAAGATTCAAGCCGATTTGACGCTGGAGGTCGGCGCCGCGGCCGAGACTGTCACGGTGACGGCCACAGCGGACATGCTGGAGACGGCTTCGGCGTCCAAGGGGCAGGTTCTCGATCAGGTCAAAGTGCGCGATCTTCCTTTGCTGGGGCGCAACCCGTTCATGCTCGCGGCCACCGCCACGGGGGTGTTCAGCGGGCTGTATACGGGGAAGGTGGCCACGTTCGGGAGACCTTACGATGGCGCAGCGGCGCAAATGCAAATGAACGGCGTTGCCGGCCGTTACGAAATCCTTTTGGACGGCGTAGCCAATGCGCCCACCGAACGCGGGGACGCCATTTATGCAGGGTTCATCCCGTCGCCGGAGGCGGTCCAGGAATTCAACGTCCAGACTAACATCTACGACGCGCAGTACGGCCGGACGTCGGGCGCAGTGGTAAACCTGGCGATCAAAGGTGGGACGAACTCCTTACACGGTTCGATTTTTCACTATTTCCGGCACGACAAGCTGACGGCGAATCTGTTCGAGTCGAACTGGGCGGGGCGTTCCAGAGCCACCTACCGCTGGAATCAACCCGGCGTGGAGTTCGACGGTCCGGTCTGGATCCCGAGGGTTTACGATGGGCGCAACCGCACGTTTTTCATGTTTTCCTTCGAGGCCATCCGGAACAGCAATCCTTCCCCGTTTGTGGGGACGATGCCGACGGAATTACAAAGGCAGGGGGATTTTTCCCGGACGCTCCAGGCCAACGGCCAGCCGATCACGATTTACGATCCGCTGACCACGCGCCAGTCCGGCGCGACGTGGATTCGGGATCCGTTTCCCTCCAATCGAGTGCCGTCGAACCGTTTCGATCCAGTAGCAATGAAATTGGTCCCCTTCTGGCCCATGCCAAACCAGCCCGGCAACATCGCGGGCCAGGACAACTTTCTTGACACGCCGAACGCGCAGAAGGACGCTTACAACCAGTACGTGCTGCGCATCGATCAGCAACTGACGCCGGCCAATAAGCTTACCGGGCGCTGGAGCAAGAATGTTCGCACGCAAACGCTGGGCACGCACGGTTATCCCCGGGTAGCCAGCAGCGGGTACACCCACTGGCGCAACAACCACGGAGGAATGCTGAACTGGACGAGCATCCTCCGCCCCACGCTGGTGGCGGACGTGCGCTACGGCTATTTGCGGCACCCGTTCGGCCTGAAGCGCTACGGAGATCTATACAACCTGGCCGAGCTGGGCTTCCCTAGTTCGCTCATCGCGCAGTTGCCCCGCCAGACGTTTCCCGGCGTGACGGTGAGCGACTTCTCGCAGCTTTATTCCTCCGAAAGCCAGTTCACCAACCAGGATTATCATAATCTCAACGCCACGGTAACCAAAGTAGCCGGAGTGCATTCGCTGAAGACGGGTTTTGAGTTTCGGGCGCTGCGCGCTAACTTTCAGTTGCCGGTTTCGAACTTCGGCACCTTCGGCTTCAACCGAGGCTTTACCCAGCGGGATCCGCTGCGGGGAGACGCGGCTTCGGGGAATGGGTTTGCGACGTTCCTACTTGGGTTTCCGGCGAGCGGAAGCGTAGCCTATAACATTGCCTCCGCGTACCAAATGCTGTATTGGGCCGGGTTCTTTCAGGATGACTGGCGGGTGAATTCGCGGCTGACGCTCAACCTGGGGCTGCGGTGGGACTATGAAGGGCCGCTTAGCGAGCGGTACGACCGGCAAAACCGGGGCTTCGATCGCACGGCCAAGAGTCCGCTTCAAGTGCCGGGTCTGGATTTGCGCGGCGGCTTGCTGTTCACCGATAAGGACGCTCGGCTGCCGTTTCAGCGGGATTTGGACAACTGGCAGCCACGCGCCGGATTTGCCTTGCGCGTCAATCCGCTGACGGTTCTGCGCGGAGGCATAGGGCTGACTTACATGCCGACATTTGACCCGGGCGGCAGTCTGGGTTTCAGCACGGCGACGGGTTTTGTGGCTTCCACCGACGGGGGCCTCACGCCTGCCGGACACTTGCGGGATCCCTACCCTTCTGGAATTCTCCAACCGCCCGGACGCCGCGACGGGTTGCTGACGCTGATCGGCCAGAGCATCAGCTACGGCTATTACGGACGCGAAATTCCGAAGACATGGCAGTTCTCGTTGGGCATTCAGCGGCAACTGCCGTGGCGGACGATGGTGGATATCTCATATATCGGGAGCCGGTCGGGGGATATGGGCACGAGCAAAAACATCAACGCGATCTCGGCTGAAGATCTGAAGCGCGGCAACGATTTGTTGACGCAGGTTCCCAACCCGCTGGCGGGCAAGCTTCCAGGTAGCGCCTTCAACGGGGCGACGGTTCCACGCCAGCAATTGTTGCGCCCGTATCCGCACTTCAACAACATTACGCAGACGCAATACCCTGTCGGGCACACGGCCTACAACTCCTTACAAATCGCGCTGGAAAAGCGCTTGTCCGGCGGGCTGCATTTCCGCGGCAGCTACACCTGGTCGAAAAACATGACCGCTACAGGTTACTTGAATGACCAGGACCCGATCGACAGTCCGGTCTGGAGCCAAGCGGGAGCTCCGAACCACGTGTTCACCTTAAGCGGAGGATACGCTCTGCCGTTCTTCGCCAAGGCCAAGGGCTGGCGCGGGCAACTCGGGGGGTGGCAGACCAACTTCATCTTCCGCGCCATGACCGGGAATCTGGTGGGAGCGCCCAGCGGGGCGTATTCGTCCGGCGTAAATCCCAAGCTGGCCAGACCGACCTGGGACCGCTGGTTCAACACCTGCACCCTGACCACGGCCGGCGTGAGGCAGAATTGCGCCAGTGCAGACGAGCCGGTGGCCTGGATTCAGCAGCCGCCCTTCACCCTGCGGACTCTGGGTTCGAACCTGCCGGGCATCCGCACGGAGGTGCCGCCGATTCTCGATTTTTCGCTCTTCAAGGACTTCCCGATTCGCGAAAAAGTGAGGGCGCAAGTGCGCGCGGAAGCCTTCAATTTGGGCAATACGCCGATGTTCGGCGCGCCGAACACCACGCTGGGTTCGGCCTCCTTCGGCAGGGTCACGGCGGTGCAAGCCAACGATCCGCGGATTGTGCAACTGGCTTTGCGCATCCTGTTTTGATAAAGCCGGAATCCGGTGCTTAGGTGCGGAGGCGCCGCCGGCCGGCGCAAGCCAATTCCAAAAGTCTCGCGGCTAAGGTTTCGATCTCTTGGCGCATCGCTAAGCGTTGTAACCAGCGCTCGGGGATGGCGGCGGCGCCATAATACGCTCCGGCAATCTGTCCGCAGACGGCGGCGGTGGTGTCGGCATCGTTCCCGAGATTGGCGGCATTCAGAACCGCCTCTTCGAAGCTAGCCGAACGGTGAAACGCCCACAGCGCCGCCTCGAGAGAGCGTACCACGAAGCCTGAGCCTTGGATTTGGGGCGGGTCCCGGCGAAGAAAGGATCCTCCTGCCACTTCGGCAATCTCCGGGAACAACGGCCGGTGGCGCCAATAGCCCGGTATGGGAGCGTAAAACGGCGTCAGCAAATCCCCGCGGGATGCTCCATTGAGCGCGCCCACAAGCAGCCCTGCGAAATAGCGGCAGGCATCTACGGCGGCGGCTGCCGCGTGAGTGGTGCGAGAACTATCGCCAGAGCGCTCGATAGCAAGTTCGGCGTCGAAGGCGTGGGCCATGGCTACGGGCGCCAGGCGCATCAGCGAACCATTGCCGGCTGTAAACGGATCGGCGCTTCCGCTGAAAGGCTCTCCGGAGCGCTCAAAGCGGTCCAGGGCGGCGGCGGTGGCCGAGCCGATGTCGAAGCACACCCCCGTGCAGCTCATGTAGCCGTCGCGGCGCCAGCGCACATAGCGGCGCATCTGATCGGCCGGATCCCAGCCGCGCTCCACCAGGCTAGCGGCCAAACACAGGGCCATGGAAGTGTCGTCGGTCCACTGCCCGGGGCGCAAATGAAAAGGCCCGCCCCCTTCCATGTCACGGATGGGAGAGAACGTTCCCGGCCTGCGAAACTCCAACGCTGTTCCTACCGCGTCGCCGCAGGCTAACCCTAGCAAGCAACCGCGAAAACGCTCAAGCTCTTGCACAGTATGAGTATAATCAAGTGCGCGAGGCGAGCCCGACATGGTTTTGAGGCGTTTGCCGGGGGATACTGAAGGGACGGTGCTGCTTCTTGGGCCGATTGAATACGGGGAACGGCTGTGACCTCATGGCCGACGTGCGCCGACGACGATACGGACGGCGTATTCAGCTGAAAGCAGCATGGAATCATCCGCCGTGCATCGCACCGCGAGCTGGGAGCGGGGAAAGGAGCTGTACCCTTTGACGCGCGGGTGCGCTTGGGGCTGCGGAGGGCTCCGCCACTCCCACCACCTAAGAGGAGAAGAATTCCATTGCTCCCTGTACGCCGGCGCTGCTGATGCCAGAAACCGCGAGGGTGCACTTGTGCCCCGCGGCGCGGACCGTAGTGGAAGTGACCCACACCATCCGGTGAACCCCAGCTTCAGCGGTAATTGCGGAGGCCGATAATTCCCTGGCGGAAATAGTAGAAGCGCATCGCCGGGAACCGCTCGGTTTCCGGCAGCGCCGTGACGCTCACGCGGAGTCCGGCGCGCGGGTGGGCGCCCAACTGCGAAAGTGGCGTCTTCACCGGCAGTTCGCGGAAGCGTTCTCCGTCGGCGCTGACAGCTCCCGAGAGCACTCCGGCGTGCGTCCGAAGCCGCAACACCACCGCAGGGCTGCCATTCAAGTCGGGGACCCCGGTGAGCGTGTGGGCGTCGTGAATGAAGCTTATGGAGGGTCCGTTCAGGAAGTAGCGGACCAGCCGGACGGAGCCCTGGTCTCCTCGCACGCTGATGCCTGCCGAAACGCCGGGGATGGGAAAGAAGTCCAGCCGGGTTTCCAACACCCATTCATCACCGGAAATTGGACGCGTTATCTCAGTGTTGCATGTTCGGACATCCGGCTTCAGGCGAAATTTCAACACCGGCCGTGGAAAGCTGAACTCAACGGCCTCATCGCATGTGGACTGTATCTGCCAACCCTGTTCCAGCATGGCGGCAAACGAGTCCTGGTCAAACGGATCAAAGACTACGCCGGTCGACAAATGCGAGAATTCTGCCGTTGCGGAAGGCGCTTGGCGGCGGCCATGACAAGCATAAATGCCAGCTCGCGGCCTCTCCAACGGCTGAACGGGTGTAATGGGGGCGCCAGCCGGCTCCCATACTTGGCCGTCCCGGCTGAAAAATCCATAGTAGGTATTCCCCTGCCGGCGAATGGACAACCATATCGGTTGCCCGCTCTGGCCATCGGGGTCAAACATTGCCGGCTGCGGCGTACCGCTGAGAGCGGCGGGCGTCTCGCAAGAAAACTCAATTTGGTTACGGCCAAAAAAGCGCCTCCCCAGTTTCACAAAGTGGTCAGGACCCGACCAAACCAGAATGCCTGCCTGGTGGGCTTCCCGCTCCGGGGTAAAAGCCAGCCGCGCCGTAACACTGTCAAACTCGCCCAACTCGGGACCGAGCCGTATGGCGTCCGGCGGCACGTCGGCGCCCTTCCCTATCAAGTCTCCGGCACTTGTCCGGAGCATCACCAGCGGCGGACTGCCGCGCGCGGTCCCATACATGCCTAAGCGCCCGTGCCACCACACCAAAGCCAAGCTCACTGCCGCCGCCGCTAAGCTCGCTGCGGCCATTCGGAGCGGCCAAGGCGAAGGTTGTGGCTGCTCCGCAACGACCTCCTCGAATTTGGGTAGGTAGGAGCGAACCGGCAGGGTGATTCGGATTCCAGACTGGGTTCCGCTACGGGCATAGTACTGCTCGAGACGATGCCTGGCCATGCTGGCGAGCTTACGGACCGAAGCATCATCCAGCGGGTTGAAGTCGTCTCCGCGCCCCAAAACCACTTGGGCGATCTCGACTTGATCCAGATGAGTGGCGCCGGCAAGAGCTTTCTCGCTCGAAAAACGGAGGAATTCTTGCAACTGGCGGGAGGAGGCAAACTCAGGGCTGGCCAGAATTCGCTCGAGTTCGGCGCGCACGGATTCGGGAGCCGCCATCGCTCGTAATTCTATCACAGGGAATGAGATACACACGTTTCGGAACCTCGCCGGAACGTTCCCTGCCCGTTTCGGGACTTCCGGCGGTCCGGCGGCTGATGTAGAGTTTAGCCAGTATGACGTTAAACTCTGCTCGTATCGCTTTCGCGCTCTGGCTTGCCGCAGGCGCCTGGGCGCAGACCAACGTGGGACGCATTTCCGGAACCGTGCTCGACCCCAGCGGCGCCGCCGTTCCTGGCGCGTCGGTGCTGGTGATGAACCAGGACACGGAGCTTTCCTGGAAGGCTTCCTCCGACGCGAGGGGTTTCTATGTGGTGACCAACCTTCCGCCAGGAACCTATTCGGTGACTGTGGAAGCGCCGGGCTTTAAGAAGTTTGTGCGCTCCGGCAACGTTCTGGTGGCGGACGGGCGGATCACGGTGGACGCCACCTTGCAAGTCGGCGACGCGGTTGAGACGGTTCAGGTGACGGAAGTTGTTGGCGAGACCGTCAATACCGTGTCCGGGGAAATCAGCCGTGTTGTGGACAGCGAACAGGTGCAAGATCTGGCGCTGAATGGGCGAAACTATATGCAACTGGTGACGCTGATACCGGGCACGGCCTTACTCAATGATGACCAGCTTGCGCTTACCACCAGCCTTTCCACCACTGGCCAGGCGATCAATGGCAACCGTCCCAACACCAGCAACGTGACCGTGGACGGATCTTTCAACCTGGACGCGGGCTCGAATGGTTCGCAAATCAACAACATTGGCGTGGACTTCATCCGCGAAGTGCAGGTGCAAACGTCAAGCTTTTCGGCCGAGTATGGCCGGCAGTCCGGCGCTTCGGTCAACGTGGTTACTCGGTCGGGCGGTAATCAGTTTCATGGTGGGTTGTTCGAATTTGTGCGGAACGAAAAGCTGGATGCGCGCAGTTTCTTCTCCCCGGAACGCCCTAGCCTGCGGTTCAACAACTTCGGCTGGTCGCTGGGCGGACCGCTGATTCGGAGCAAACTGTTCTTTTTCGGGGGTCAGGAATGGAAACTGATCCGCCGCTACACAGACGTAGCCCGGAGGACGCTTCCCACGCGGGCGGAGCGGGCGGGGGATTTCAGTGTGCGCCCCGGCGGTTCGCTGAACTACCCCGGCACGAGCCAGCCCATCCCGAACCGCAACGCCGCCCCGCTGATCACCCCGGATGGCAAAGCCATCGCGCAGGTGTATGAGCGCATGGAGCGTTACGCCGTTTCCTATATGGACACGCCCACGGGCAACAACGCCATCTATCAGATGCCCAACCCCTTCGATGCCCGCCAGGACCTCCTGCGGTTGGATTACAAATTCAACGACCGCCACAACCTCTTCTGGCGTTACACCCATGACGATTATGATGTGAAGGATCCCTTTGGCACGTTTGTCGTCTCCCAGCTTCCGACGGTGCCAGGCAACCGGGTGCGCCCAGCCTACTCGCTGCAACTGACTCATACCTGGGTAGCGACGCCGCGGCTGGTGAACGAAGCCAAAGGAAACGCAGGCTGGCACAGCCAACGGGTGTTCCTGATCGGGCAGGACTGGAAGCGTGAGCCGTACGGTTTCCAGTTTCCCCAGCTATTCGCCGGTGGCGGATATTACCCCGACGGAATTCCGGATGTCTCGGTAAGCGGATTTTCGAGCTTTCGGGGACCGACGTATTACGTGTCCACCAGCACTGACATTTCTTTTCGGGACGTGCTGACTTACATTCGCGGCGCACACACTCTGAAAGCGGGGTTTCAGGCGACTCGGAACCGCAAAGACGCCAACGGGCGCCCGCCGCTCACCGGTAACGTGACGTTTAATCCGAGCGGCAACACCCGGACCACGGGCAACGCCTTTGCGGATGCTCTGCTTGGCAATTTCCGGACCTATGTGGAGACCGAATACGACCCGCTGGGCATGTTTCGCTTTTCGCAATACGACGCCTTCGTCACCGATCAATGGCGCATCGCCCGGCAATTCAGCGTCGAAATCGGAATGAGGTTTCAGGCGATTCTGCCGGCGTATGCGGTAGGGAACAACCTAGCGAATTTCGTACCCGCGCTGTACGATCCGGCCAAGGAAGTCACGCTCACCAGTTCCGGACTGATTGTGCCGGGCTCCGGGTTTATTTATAACGGGTTGATTCGCGCCGGCGACGGCGTGCCGAAGGACCAACTGGGCCGAATTCCGGACGGCAACAGTCCGAAGGTGCTCTCGGTGCCCGCGGGAGCGCCGCGCGGGCTCTACAAGTCCTCCTATCCGCTGGCGCCGCGCTTCAGCTTCGCCTGGGCGCCGTTTAAGAACAGCCGCACGGCGGTGCGCGGCGGCTTTGGGCTGTTCTACGACCGGAACGATCTCACCGGAATCGTGCAGGGCGGGCTGCCGATGCCGCCGTTTGCTGAGAGTCTGCAATATGAGAATGGCAACATCATCAACCCGACGGGTGGCTCGCCCACGGCGCGAGGCGCCTTCGACACCATCCGGCCCATGGATCCCGAGATGAAGGCGCCTTACTCGATGAACTACAGTTTGAGCATCCAGCGGCAGTTGCCGGCGGGCTTGTTTTTGGAGACGGCCTACATCGGCAACCAGGGCAGGCACTTCATGCGCCAGCCGGACATCAACCAGCCGGCGTTTTCGGTGCTGCGGCAGAATCAGGATCTGCCCGCGGCGCAACGTAAGGTCACCAATGCACTGCGGCCCTACAAAGGGTATTCGCAGATTTTGATGCGGCTGGCGGATGCGAATTCGAACTACAACGCGCTGCAAGTTTATCTCACGCGCCGCAAGGGGCGGGTGACGATGACCGCGGCTTACACCTGGGCCAAGACGCTCACCGACGCTTCCAGCAACAGCGAAGCTTCTGAGGAGCCGTTTAGCCGGCGGTTCAATTACGGTCCGGCGTCGTTTGACCGCCGCCATGTGTTTGTTTCCACCTTCAACCTGAAGGCTCCCACGCCCTTTAAGTCGTTTGCTCTTTCCCGAGCGGTCTTGGGCGGTTGGGAGCTGAGCGGCATCGCCCGCGCTCAAACCGGACCCTACAGCTCGGTCAGCGCCAACACCGACATCGGAACGCGGCGAGCCGATTACATCGGCGGCGATGTCAAGCTGCCGGCTGGCGAACGGACCGTCAACCGTTATTTCAACACCGCCGCTTTTGCCGCGCCTCCGCCGAGCCGCCGGGGGAACACCGGGGCCGGCATCATTGAGGGCCCAGGACTGCAACTGTTTGATTTCTCCATCCGGAAGCAGTTCAGAATCCGCGAGGGCAAGACGCTGCGCTTTCAAGGGGATATGTTTAACGCATTCAACGGCGCGAATTTACGCGGCCTGAGCACCAATGTATCCTCGCGTGACTTCGGAGCGCTGACGGCTTCGGGGCCCGGGAGAAACGTACAATTGGGTTTGAGAATCAACTTTTAGGGCCGGCGGAGGCAATCTCATGGCTGTTGGCAACCTTTCAAGACGCGGTTTCTGTGCGGTGGCGGCCGCCGTGGCCGCCCCGCGCCGCAAAGCCGTGCTGCTGCGCTCCGGCTGGCAACTGGTGAATATCGGAGACGTGGCGCACGCCCCCGGCATGCTGGGCGTATTGAGCAGGAACCTGCCGGATGTCGAGATCATTTTCTGGCCGGCCCAGATGGATGACGGCGTGGAGAAAATGATTCGCCGAGGCTTTCCTCAATTGCGCATTGTACGCACGGCAAGCGAGGTCCAGCAGGCGTTTGGCGACGCCGCCCTCTTCATTCATGGATCGGCGCCTTCGGTGACTTCGCCCGCTCAAGTGCTCGCCTGGAAGCAAGAGACCGGCAAGCCGTATGGGTTTTACGGAATCACGGTGAGCTTGAGCGGCGAAGCCTCGAGCCCGGCGCTGGATCCGAAGATCCGCGAGTTGCTTATGGGCGCGCGTTTCGTCTATACGCGCGACACCTTTTCGCTGGCTAACCTCAAGAAGGTAGGCATCCAGGGTCCGGAGATGGGCTTCACGCCGGATGGAACCTTCGGCTTCCATCTCTTGGATGAAGAAGCGGGGCTGCGCTTCTTGAAAGAGAGCGCTTTGGAGCCGAAACGGTTTATCGCCATCGTGCCCCGGCTGCGCTATACGCCCTACCACAAAATTCGAAAAGTGAGCTGGAGCGCCGAGGAGATTAAACGGCGCGAGGCGGTGAACGAGAAGCACGCCGAAGCGGACCACGCCAAGCTTCGAACCGTGGCCGAAGCGTTCATTCGGAAAACAGGCGGGAAAGTGCTGTTTTGTCCCGAAATGACCTACCAGATCGACATTATCGACCCGCTGCTTTATGACCCGCTGCCGGCCGATGTCAAGAAGCACGTAGTACGGCGCAAGACGTATTGGCGGCCGGACGAAGCGGCCAGCGTGTATAAGCGCGCCATGGCGGTGGTGAGCTGCGAATGCCACTCTCCCATCATCGCCGCCACGCAGCACACGCCGTGCATGTATCTCCATCAGCCCGAAGACGGCATCAAGGGGCAGATGTGGCGTGACTTGGGGCTGGACGAATGGTATTTCCCCATTGAAGAGACGCGCGGCGAGACGGTGGCCGAACGGGTGCTGGCCATTCACGCCAACTATGCCGCGGCCGACCGCAAGATCCGCGCCGCCTTAGACCGCGCCCACAAGCGTCAAGCCGAAACTATGGCCTATGTGCGCCGCATCCTGGAGGCGGCGTAACGATCGCCTGAAAGGCGGACAACCCATTTGGGCTTCCGCCCGGCGTCCGTTTGGCCACCCACAGCGGCCGGTTGCACCTAGCATCAGCGCCTGAGCGCCGTAGGTCCCGGCGCCGTCCCAAGACCTTTGACGCCTACCGCAACATCACGCTGAAAAACCGATCACTCCTCCACCAGGGCGGCTCTTTCTGCTTCTATGTGATTCCGAATGGCCGCCGCCGAGATTTCCAGCGGCGCAACGCCTGAAACCACGACATCCGCGTACTTCCGGGTGGGCCAGACGTAGAGTTCCGCCATAGGCCGTACGGTGGACTCATACTGCCGGCGGACGGAGTCTTCCGTTCTTCCTCGTTCGTGCGTGTCACGATAGAGGCGCCTCCTAAAGCAGACCGCGTCATCGGTATGAATATAGACCCTCGTTGCACAGGCGGCACGAACGTCAGGCCAATACAGGGTGAATAAGCCTTCAATAATTACGTACTCACGGGGAACGATCAGCTCCACCTCGCGCGTCCGTGTATGTGTCGTGAAGTCGTAGGTCGGTCTGGGAACCGCCTCGCCTCGCGCCAGCGCAAGCACATGGGCGCGGACGAGCTCCTCATCGAGTGCAGCCGGCTCATCAAAATTCATTCGCGCGCGCTCCTCGAGTGGGAGGTGCGCCAGCTCTTTATAGTAAGAGTCGGTGGTGAGGACCGACGCATCCCATCGCTTTTGCAAGTATGCCGCCAGCTGCGACTTGCCTGAGCATGATGGTCCGGCGATAGCAATCAAGTGCGGATGGCGAGCGGAAGGCGGGTGGCGCTTCATGCAAAGTTCTATGGTAGCGCACCTCCCGCTTTTCTTCTCGAAACGCTCTGCCCCGCGCTAAAAGGTAATCCGGAGTGCGGCTTGCATGCGCCGCGCCAGATACGCGTTTGTATACTGCCCAAATGTGGTGGGAGTCAATGCGCCGGTGCGGACATCGAAGCGCGCGGCGGTATCGACCGCGCTGAACTGGGTGTGATTGGCGATATTGTAGGACTCGAAACGGAATTGAGCGCGCAGGCGTTCTTTGGCCCGGAAGGTTTTGAACAGCGACACGTCCCAGTTGTTCCGTCCCGGCCCGCGAAACACATATTTGGCGGCGTTCCCCAGGGAGCCTTGCGGAGGCAGCGCGAAGGCGGCGGTATTCAACGCCCGGTAGAAGGTCTTCTCGCTCTTCGGCAGGTTGGCGTTGGCAATATGATCAGGCCGGGCAGCGTCGGTTGGGGAGCCGGACCAGTTGTTGGCGTTTCCGGAGGTCAGACTCAGCGAGACGCCTTGCGGGGCGCCGCTGACCAGAGTCAAGATGCCCGACACTTGCCAGCCATCCAAGAGAAACTTTCCGGCATGCGACGCCAAGCCGCCGCCAGGCAACAAACGGCTGCCCCTGGGTAAATTCCAAATCCAGTTTCCTTTCAGGATGTGCGTGCGGTCGAAGCCTGCTAAGCCGTAGTTCCGAACCTTGGGACTTACGAGCCGGCTTAAATCGGTGGAGTCGTTGTCGGCGTAATCCATGGCCTTCGACCATGTATAGGCCAGTCCGCCGGAGATGTCCCGTGTCATGCGACGGTTCACTTGGACTTGGAGGGAATGGTAACTCGAGTTCGCGTCGTAAGTGTAGTAATAGATTTCGCCATACCCCAAATAGCTCCGCAGATACTGGGAAGACAGTGGGTTCCCGGGGTTGCTCGGATCTTGCGCCCACCCTTGAAACGTGGTGCCTTGGGGAATGGAATTCAAATTCGATCGTGCGAACAGATGGCGGCCCAGCGTGGCCACATAAGCGACGTCGATCAGCAACTTGGCAGGGAGCTGCCGCTGCACCCCGAAACTGTAACTCATCGAGCGAGCCAGCGCACGCCCGCCGTCGATGCCGCGGGTGTTTGACGGGAACAGGAAGCCGGTGCTGTTTAGGAATGTGTTCAGGTCTCCATAAAAGATCTGCGGGGTTAGCTGGTTCGGCGGATCCCGGTGCAGAGCATAGCTCCAGTTGTCCTTTTCGTGAATCTCATAAAAGACGCCGAATCCTCCCCGAATGGCGGTTTTGCCATCCCCAAACGGGTCATACGCGAAGCCGAACCTGGGCGCCCATTTGATGCCGCTGTTTTGGCGAAGCCCGTGCGGGTAATGGGGATCCGTGAGCAGGTTGACAGTCCCGTTGTAAGGATCTCCGGTTCCAGGGGCGATAGCTCCAATTACGGTCGCCGGGTAAAGATCGCCCGTAACGGGATCCTGGGCTCTGCGTTGGTTATTCACGCGCACCGGAATCATTAATTGGATGGTCTTAGAAGGATCCCAGCGCGAGGGAACGAAACCGGCTTCCTGACGGCGCGGGCTAAACCACGGCTGTGACCAGCCCATGCGAAGGCCGAGGTCCAGCGTCAGTCTCCGGGTGAGCTTCCAGTTATCTTGTACGAACCACTCGATGGAGTTCGTGGTTTCATAAAGCGGAGGGCGCGTGTTGGACTCGGTGTACGATCGAAAATTCCCCAAGAGCGCGTTGGCGAAGGAATTGTTCGAGTCGTTGGGATTGCTGGAATCCACCGAGAAACTGAAGGTCCCGTTCCAGTTCCCCGCTTCTCCCTTCACGGCGAGCCAGCGCTCATAATACAGTCCGAATTTGCTGGTGTGTGCGCCGTGCGTGTAGGTGAGGGTGCTGTCAGAGTAAAAAGGGGTTTCCGCTCCGCGCAAGGGGAACCGCTCGTTCAAGCTGGTGTTGGGCGCATTCGAAATACTCCCGCCAAACTGAAAATTCGGCACCAGGTTGCGCGGGTTGTTCTGAGGCCAGAACTGAGGAATGTTTACGCCCGCGGCTTTGCGGTTCAACCGCTCATAGTCGGAGGGGTAAAGCGCCGAACCATCTTCCGTCCAGCGTGTGAGGCGGGCAGCGACTTCCAAGATGCTCCGAGGGCTAATGATGCGCGTAAGCGACAGCACAGGAGCATGGGACTTGTTGGTGTAGTGGCTGGGCATCCAGCCCCAGTTCGAGTTGCCGGCAGCGACCGCCCAGCCTTGCTGGTCCTCACGCCAGTAGTTGTACTTGAACCACAACGTGGTCTTGTCATTGAGGATGTAATCGATGCGGTGGCTGTGAGAGACTTTGGGGATGTTCATGCTCTCCTGAGTCTGGTAGTTGTAGGCATACCGGGTGATCGCCGGGTCAAAAACGTTAGGTCGCGGCAATAACTTCAAGTAGTTCTGGCCGGAGGGGTTGATCCGGGAGGGAGGAATGACGCCGCCGGGGAAGGGCGCTTTATTATTCAACGGGTCGTTAACGCGAAACGGGGCGCCGCTGTTGGTGACCGAGTGGCTAAAATCCCCTTGAATTTCGGCCTCCGTGGGCACGGTGAGATAGCGAATATCTTGAGGACGGCGCTCGCGGATCCACTCCAAGGAGCCGAAGAAAAAGAGCTTGCGTCTCGACGTGTTGAACTTGCCGGGGATGTAAATGGGCCCGCCGATGTTGGCGCCGGGTATCGTCACCCGGCGGGGTGTCTTGGGAAGCCCTCGAAAATTGTTAAAGAATTGGTTGGCGTTCATCCACTCGTGCCGGTAGTTCCAGTAGGCCGCACCATGAAAGGTCTGGCCGCCCCCTTTGGTGATAGCCATGATGCCCGCGCCGGGCTTGCGGCCGAATTCGGCCTGGTAGTTGCTCGTCACGATACGCACAGCCTGAATGGAATCGATGCTGACGAAGTTATTGGGATTGCCGCCATTGCTGTTTTCCACCGAGCCGCCGTCAATGGTAATGCTGTTCGCGTTGGACCGATTTCCTGCCACATGAAAGCTCGCGTAACCCGAAAACCCCGGGACTTCAAACTCAGTCGGATTTTCGACGACGCCGGGCAATAACGACACGAGCGTGGTGAAATCCCGGTTCATGACCGTGAGGTTTTCAATCTCCTCGGAAGCGATGATTCCGGAACGCTCGCCGCTAGCCGTCTGGACAGCGGCGCCCGAGGCGACCACGGTGACTGATTCTGTGACCGCGCCGACCTCGAGCTGAATCTCGCCGAGCGAAAGAGTCTGATTCGGCGTCAGCTCGATATCGCTCTGTTCGTAACTCCGGAAACCTTCGCAGACCACGATCAGTTTGTACATGCCTGCCGGAACGGCGTTAAAAGCAAACTTGCCTTCGGCGTCGGTAACCGCCTCTCGCGCCGCCGCGGTGGTCTGCGAACTCAGCCGGACTTTAGCGCCGGCCACGACGCTATGAGTCTTATCGGTCACCACGCCCGTGATAGCGCCCGTGACTTGCTGCGCGGCTAACTTTCCGGCGCACAGAAAACTTAGCAATACCCAAAGGATCTTGTTCATGGCATCCAAATCCCGACGATAATCGGTCTCCTCAGGACCGCCCGCCAAGTCGAGCGCACCGCCGCCCGGGAGTAGCGGCCCCGTAGCGGTACTATATGTCTGGGCCACACATCTGTCAAGCGGGTGGATGCAGCCATCCGCGAAGGGCGCATTGCGCGGATGATCGTTGTGAGGGTCGACGGATTCTGCGTTACAGGGCGTACTTGAGGCCTTCGGGGGAGCGTCCCGAGCGGCGGGGATCGCCCCCCGTCTGTTCCAGAATGTGCTTCATGCGCTCTTGGAGGCTTTCCACCAAAGTCTTCAATTTCGGGTCTGTGATGTGCTCCGTAAGACGCCCACGTTGGAGGGTAATGCGGTAGGCGCCCAGAAGGTTTTTCATTTGATCCGGGTCTTCTTGGATGTCGTACAGCTCATCTAGATCCCACAGTCCGAACGTTTGACAGTAGCTATAGCGCTCGGTGCGAAGCCCGGTGAGTGTAGGTGTGTAGGGGTAGTCGATTTCCCATTCGTACTCGTAAAGAAAATCCTTGCGCCACTCCTTTTGCGCGCCGCCCAGTAGTGGTAACAAAGACCGCCCGTGCATGGATGCAGGGGGTTTGACGCCGGCGGCCTCCAAAATGGTCGGGGCGATATCGAGATTGAGGACCATCTCCGGAATCACGCGTCCTCGAGGCGCCAGCCGGGGGCAGTGCACCCAAAGAGGAACCCGAATGGAAGGCTCATACATCGCTCGTTTGTCGATCAAGCCATGTTCGCCCCACATAAAGCCGTTGTCGCCCATATAAATGACCAGCGTGTCATCCAGCAAGCCAAGTTTGGCCAGTTCGTCAAGGATAGCCCCGACGGAATCATCCACTGCCGCAAGCGAGCGGCAGTAACCGCGGTAAGCCTCATCGAAAGAAATCTGATGCGCGTAAATGCCGTCCACGCCCTGACGCGAATACCGCCGCCTGCGAACCCACTCAGGGCGTTGCCGAGCGTCCTCCTCCGTGAAATTCATCGACTTAGGGTGAGGAACCGGGTCGAGCCGGTAGAGATCTTTGTGCCGTGGGGCCGGTTCGAAGGGATAATGAACAGCCTTGTGAGAAAGGTAAAGGAAAAACGGCTGCGAAGCGTTTTCGCGCAAGTAGCGTAAGGCTTCTTGCGTGAGGATGTCCGTCATGTAGCCTTGGACCTTCCTCCGCTGCCCGTTGAAATTGATCTCCGGGTCATAATACTGCCCCTGACCGAAAAACGAGACCCAGTGGTCGAAACCTGGTTGGGCTTGGTCGCTGCCGCCGCCCATATGCCACTTCCCGATAAATGCGGTGCGGTACCCGGCGCTGCGTAGCAGTCCCGGAAATGTGGGAATCCGTGGATCTAATGGGGTGAAGTTATCCGTCACGCGGTGGGCGTGGGCGTAAAGTCCAGTCAAGATTGACGCCCGGCTTGGCGAGCACAGCGAGGAGGTCACAAACGCATTGCGGAAAACTGCGCCGTTATGGATCAGACGGTCAAGGTTAGGCGTCTTAAGCCACGGATGACCGAGCGCTCCGGCGAAATCGTAGCGGTGATCGTCCGTGAGAATGAAAACGATGTTGCGCCTAGCTTTCTGGGAAAGCGCTGGAGAGGCTGTGGCCACGCCGGCGAGCGCGCCGAGGAAACGTTTCCGGGTCATAAGGGAGATTCTACCTTGAGGCGAAAAATCAGAGTAATATGATTCTAGCTATGCCGGTGACACGCAGGGAGATGATGCTGGCGCCGGCCCCACTTTCGCTGGCGGCGCGCGCTCAGCCTCCGCAAGTTTCCTTCGGTCCGCATCGTATTTCCCGGCTTATTGTGGGAGGGAATCCAGTCAGTGGAAACTCTCACTGGTCCCCCGCGCTGGACCGGGAGATGATGGACTACTTCTCTGCCGCTAACGTGAAAAAGTTGCTTAGGGCTTGTGAGGCAGCGGGAATCAATACGTGGCAGTCACGCGCGGACCGCCATATCATGCGTTTGTTGCGTGAGTATCGCAACGAGGGTGGAAAGATCCAGTGGATCGCTCAAACGGCTAGCGAGCTAGCCGACGTGTTTCGAAACATCCGGGACGCCGCGGCCGGTGGAGCTATTGGCGTCTATCACCATGGCAACCGCACGGACGCTCTGTTCCGGTCCGGCAAACTGGATGAACTTCGGGACATCCTTAAGGCGATGAAAGACGCGGGCGTTCGCGCGGGAGTCGGAACTCACGTCCCTGAAGTCGTTGACGCCATCGAAAGTAAGGGGTGGGAAGTGGACTTTTACATGACCTGCCTCTATAACCTGACCCGACCGAAAGATGAAGTAGCCCGGATCGCTGGCCGGGAGATTCAGGGGGAGTTCTTTTATGATCCCGATCGGGAGAAAATGCTCGAGCGCGTCCGGAGAACGCAGAAGCCGTGTTTGGTGTTCAAGGTGTACGGAGCCACGCGCAAGTGCGGATCAGCCGCGGAGATGAAAGACGCCATGGCGCAGGTGCTCCGGTATGCGAAACCCAGCGATGCGCTCGTTATCGGAATGTTCCCGAAATATAAAGATCAAGTAACCGAAAATTGCCGGTTATTCGCGGAAGTCCTTCGCGAGCATTCCGGCTGAAACCGGCATTCCGGCATGGAGGCGCGATGGGACGGCTTCGTTGGAGTTTGGCGCCCATTGTGGTGGTTGCGGGCGCGGGTTACTTTCTTTACCCTCAGCCGAGCCGATCGCCGGAAATCGAAATGCCCGAGGGGATCGGCTTCCGCATCTTGTTTGGTCTCACGGATAAAGAGCCGACCACCTGGGACGGAGAGGTTTCGGTTTCCAGCGGAAAGGTGTTGCAGATCCAGGGATGGCGTTTTTCCGGAAATGACGCCACAGACGGAGAATCCCAGTGGCGTTTGATGACCCGAAATGGTTTGCCTCCATCAGGCTCACCGGCGGGCACGAAAGGACCCATGCTGGAAAATGGCGTGGTGGTCACGATTTCTGGAGAAGATCCTAGCGCAGAAGTCAGCATTCATACGGTCCAGGGCTCGTTTTCCTTCCGGCCTCAAGATGTTGTGTGGGGGACGGGAAGTTTCTTCTTGAACCGGCGGGTCCGCGTGGACCGTGTGCCGCCGAGCTGGCAGCTCACTGCCTCGCCGGAGGAGCAGGACCACCCGGCCGTGGCGCACAGTGGCGATGACGTGTGGGTTTCTTTCGTCGAGTTTGTGCACGGGGACCGCTCTAAGGTGGTGAGCTCTTTCAAACAAGAGCCTACGGATTTTGATTTCTTGGCCCGCCCTGTGGGAGGCGACCAGGTAATGCTGCTGCATTACTCTCAGTCCAAGCGCCTATGGACCGGACCGGTAGCTGTGTCTCCGCCTGGCCAGGATGTCATGCGGACTGCGGTAGCGGTGGACGGGAAAGGTCGCGTCTGGGTGTTCTGGTCTGCGAACGTGGACGGCAACTTCGACATTTACGCACGTTCTTACACCAACGGCAGGTGGGGCGACACGTTGCGCCTGACTCAGGATCCCGGCCCTGATTTGAATCCCGTGGCGAGCGCGGATCGAAACGGGCGCGTGTGGGTGGCTTGGCAAGGCTACCGCAACGAAAATCTTGAGGTTTTGGCGAGCGCCCTCGATGGCGACGCCTTCGCGCCGGAATTTCGGGTTTCCTTCTCAGTCGCCAGTGACTGGGATCCGGCCATCGCCGCAAGCCCTTCCGGTGAAATCGCAGTAGTTTGGGACACCTATGAGTCCGGCAATTACGACGTCTACTTCCGCCGCCTTCGGTTTGACCGTCAAATTGTCGCGGAACCCCCGGTGGCGGTGGCCACGAGTCGAGCTTTTGAAGCGCGGCCTGCTGCTTCCTACGATCCGAGCGGGCGCTTATGGATTGCTTACGAGTACTCGGGTACAAACTGGGGCAAAGATTTTGGGGCGTATGAAACCACTGGAATCGCGCTGTATCAGGGACATACGGTGAAGGTCCGTTGCTTCGAAGGCGCAGACATGCGGGAAACCATCGCGGACATCGCCGCGGTGTTGCCAGTTCAGCCCAGCGCGGGCGCATACGGGCAGGGGCGTACAGGCGCGCCGGCCGCCGGTCTGTTTCAGCCGGACCCCTCGCGCGCCGAACAGCGTAAGCCCGGCGGCGGACCAGGAAGCGCTTCTCTTCCGCGAAACAGTTTCCCGCGTTTGTGGGTAGATTCCGCGGGCGGCGTCTACGTCGCATTTCGGAACTCGAGCGGCGTCCGCGTGAATGTAGGGACTGTCTGGTATGAACAGTTGGTGTACTATGACGGCTCGCGATGGCGTGGGCCGATTTTCTTGCCGCATAGCGACGGGCTTCTTGACAACCGCCCTGCCGCAGTGGCGCTTGGCCCCGGGCATTTGCTGATGGTGCAGGCCATGGATCACCGTCAGTCCCCCGGACCGTCTCGTCGCGCCGACGGCGGGGACCCGGTGAACACGGACCTGTACGCTACAGAGATACGACTTCCCCTGGAGGCGCGTCGTCCGGAACTGAAAGCCGGTTCCTACGAGGACGGCGCCCCCGAATCAACCGCTGAATCAAGCCAGATCGCCCGTATGCGCGACTACCAAGTGGAGCTGGGCGGCGAGAAGTGGCAGCTTCTGCGGGGCGAATTTCACCGCCATACGGAGATCTCAGCAGACGGTGGCGGTGACGGGCCGCTGATCGATGCGTACCGGTACTTTATTGACGCGGCGCGTATGGATTGGGCTGGGTGCTGTGACCACGACAACGGTGGCGGGCGCGAATATTTTTGGTGGATTGAGCAAAAGTTCACCGATGCCTACAAACTCGGCGACCGGTTCATTCCCATGTTTAGCTATGAGCGCAGCGTAGCGTATCCGGAAGGGCATCGCAATGTGGTCTTTGCGCGGCGTGGCATACGCCCTCTGCCCCGATTGCCGAAAACCTCCGCTGACTCGCCCCCCGCGCCTGCGCCCGACACCCAGATGCTGTATCGGTATTTGCGCCGTTTTCAAGGAGTCGCCGCCTCGCATACTTCCGCGACGGACATGGGGACCGACTGGCGCGATGGCGATCCGACTTGTGAGCCCGTCGTAGAACTTTATCAAGGAGACCGTCAAAACTACGAGATGCCAGGGGCGCCCCGCGCCAACTCTGCGGAGGACTCGATTGGGGGATGGCGGCCGCTGGGTTTTGTCTCCCTGGCGCTCGATAAAGGCTTCCGTTTGGGATTCGAAGCCTCAAGCGATCACATCTCAACCCACATGTCCTACGCCAACGTCTGGGTGAAGTCGCGGACGCGCGAGGGCATTTTGGAAGCGCTCCTGAAACGGCGAGTCTATGCCGCGACAGACAACATTTTGGCGGATGTTCGGTGTGGCGATCACTTTATGGGAGAAGAGTTCAGCGTGAAGAGTCCGCCGCAAATCTCCGTCAAGCTTAGGGGCGCCTCGAAATTTGCTCGCGTCTTCATAGTGAAGGACGGTAAGTACGTGTACGTCGCGGAGCCCGGAAAAGAAGAAGTAGAGTTTACTTGGCGCGACAATGGCGCTGAGCGCGGCAAGGTGAGCTACTATTACGTGCGCGGCGAACAGGAGGACGGCGAGCTGGTCTGGGCTAGCCCGATGTGGATCCATTACGAATAGCCGCTGCCGTCTCGGGGACGGATTCGTTAGAATGAAATTTCGAATGTCGAAAAAGCTAACGGCTCGCGTGAAAGGCGCGGGTTGAGCGTCCAAACTGAGTCCAAAGGTTTTGGACCACGTGCTTGCGCGCCTCCCTCGCGTGACCCATGAGAACGTGCTGGTGGGCTTTGATACGTCCGACGACGCGGGCGTATACAAGCTGACGCCGGAGTGTGCCTTGGTGCAAACCGTCGACTTCTTCACTCCCATTGTGGACGACCCGTTCACCTTTGGCGCCATAGCGGCCGCGAATTCGCTCAGCGATATTTACGCCATGGGAGCGCGTCCGATCTCGGCGCTTTCGATCGTGGCCTACCCTGGGAAGGGCGACCTTGACGACTTGGAGGCGATTTTGCGCGGGGGCGCGAGTAAAATGGCGGAAGCCGAGTGCGCCATTCTCGGTGGCCATAGCGTAAACGACGACGAGATCAAGTTCGGTTATGCCGTGACAGGGCTCATACACCCGGACCGGATCTTGAGCAATGCGGGCGCGCAGCCCGGCGATGTGCTGATTCTCACCAAGCGTATTGGAACGGGCGTGATCTCTACGGCGCTCAAGCGCGGCATTGCGAAGGAAGAACATGTACGCGGATCCATCGAATCCATGCTGGCGCTTAACCGTGCGGCGTGCGAACAGATGCAGGGCCTGGATGTCCATGGGTGCACGGATGTTACTGGATTTGGGCTCCTCGGTCACGCGCGGGAGATGGCTTTGGCAAGCCGCGTAACCTTGGAGATCGAGGCGGAGAAGACGCCTTTATTAGACGGTGCGCTTGAATACGCCCGCGCAGGCGCGATTCCGGGAGGGCTCAAGAACAACCGGGAATTCGCATCGTGCGCTGTGGAGCTAGCTCGGGAATTGCCGCCGGAGTTAGAGACTCTGTTATACGATCCCCAAACTTCCGGCGGGCTGCTCATCGCCATGGCTGAAGAAAGCGCGGCGCACTTTTCCGCAGGTTGGCGCATCGGGCGCGTCCTGGACAGATGTGAGCGCCCCCTTCGAGTCTTATGAACTCTCACCGGATCATCATTGCACTGGACGTTGAGTCCGCAGCGCAAGCGCGCGACTTGGTTGCGAGGTTGGGCGACAGCGTTTCGTTTTACAAAGTGGGCATGGAGCTGTATGCTGCCGCCGGCATGGAATTTGTCAGGGAACTGGTGGAAGACGGGAAACAGGTCTTCCTGGATCTGAAGTTTTACGACATCGGTGAGACGGTCAAGCGCGCTGTGGCCCGCGTGGCCCAAACCGGCGTTCGCTTTCTTACGGTGCATGGCAGCCAAGCCGTAATGCGCGCGGCTGTGGAGGGACGCGGCGCAGCTCGTTTACAACTCCTGGCGGTTACGGTGCTCACGAGTTTTGACCGGGACGATCTGGCCGATCTCGGGTACCCGTGTGAGGTTTCCGAGCTGGTGAAGCTGCGCGTCAGGAAAGCCATGGAGGCGGGGATGGACGGAATTGTATGCTCGCCGCTGGAGGTAAGAGAGGTTCGCGCCATGACCGGACCTAGAGCGGTGCTGGTTACTCCGGGCGTGCGTTCCGCCGGAGCCTCGGCCGGCGACCAGAAGCGCGTGGCTACGCCCGCCGAAGCCATCCGGAATGGCGCCGATTATTTGGTGATCGGGCGTCAGGTGACGCGGGCCGCCGATCCCGCAGCAGAAGTGATCCGGATCGTCCAAGAGATCCAGAATTCAACGGGCCAAGAACCAGGGTCGAGCCGTCGGGTCTGATTTTAAGAAGTTGAGCAACAGTTCGGCCACTTTGCGGCGCCCGGAATCTGACGGGTGCGTGCGATCCCGTTCGACGAAGTCTTCTTTCACCCACACTAAATCGTCGATCTTGCGGCCCTTCACGCCATCCGCCCACAGATATGGTCCCCACGCCACCCACGGGGCGCGCACCGTTCCTTTGGCCGGGTCAAAGTTGAGTTCGGGCCTGCCGGAGATTTGATCCGCGATCACCCATTTCACGGCGAACGCGCCCTCGTACGCATGCGGTTCGGGGTTGAGCGGGGTCAGGGCGTAGCCTCCGTAAATGCGGCTGGAAAGGTAGGCAATCTTCAGATTCGGAAACTTGTCGTGCAAGTTGTGTAGCGTATTCACCAAATCCGCTTGTAGCCGCTTGGCTTCGGTGGGAAAGGGCTCTCGTGGCCCGGCGTTGGCTTGTTTTACCCAGGCGACTTGCACTTGAGCGCTGGTTACCCCTGCGTTTTGCAACCGTTCCGCCACCACATTCCAGAACCTGGCGTTGGGGTCGGCAGTGATGTGCGCGGTCTGTCCGCCTTGGGCCCCATCTACGAGGACCAATCGCGGGTTGAGGTTCGGTTCCGCCGCGGCGAGCTTCTGGAATGTCTGGAACTCCATAGTGGTGTTCGACATGCCGATCGACAAAAGCACGATTTTGCCGTCCGGCGCAGGGCGTCCCTCACGGTCTAGCGGCGCAATTTGGCGCGCGAGGGCGAATCCTGCTTTCTGGTGAGCGGGTGGGGGAACGTTCGATCCACCCGGGTAAAGGCCACCCTGTTCGCCCTGATACCGCTGAGTCCCCAAATCGGTTAGAGGTACGAGCCCGGTGGATTCACGGGGAGGATGACTCCGCAAAAACTCCTCGACCAGCTTTTTTTGTTCGGCCGAGGACGGAGCTGCTCCCTTTTTTTGTTGTTGCGCTTGGCGGTAGCGCTGCGCCCACTGGCGCTCCTCCGGACTCACAGGTTCGCCACGTTGATAGCGAGCTCGGATTTCTTCAAACCTGCGGGCGTCGGCCTCCGGGTTTTGGAACGCCGGCGCAACGGCGAGGGCCCCTAACAGGACCGCCCATGGTAGACGCCTCCTGGCTGGCAAACGCTTCATAACCACCTTCGTATTCTCGCAAAACCTGCTTCGAGGCGCGGCGTTATCTGCGAGGCGTTTACCGGGTTTCACGAGGAAAGTTACTTTGCCGTCGAATCTGGCGTCTCTAAGAATTCAGAATGGCGCCCCGGAACTCAAGCTTGCACGCCGGCTGCGAATCGTTTAACCTTACCAGTTCGGGGCTGCCCGAGATGTGGTTCCCGTTGCGGAGGACCGGGATGAACAGCGGATTCAGCCGAAGCTTATGATGTAGTATGAGTTCCAAAACAGAGTGGGAGGGTAACGACTTGGTATCTGCGAAAACCTTGATCAGATTGTGGATTAGCGTGTGCGTAGCTCTGCTGGCCGCGCCGGCTGTTTTTTGCCAGTGGGACGACGGTCCAGGCGAAGTGCCATACGTGCCTACGCCGCCTGAGGTCGTGGAGGCGATGCTGAAACTGGCCGATGTGAAGCCGGGAGACTTTGTGATTGATCTCGGCTGCGGCGACGGCCGTATTGTGGTGATGGCGGCCGAAAAGTTCGGTGCTCGCGGCATGGGGTATGACATTAACCCCGAGCGGATTAAGGATTCCAATGAAAACGCGCAAAAAGCGAAGGTAACCGACAAGGTGAAGTTCGTGGAGAAAAACCTGTTTGACGCGGACATTTCTCAGGCGACGGTGGTCACGCTCTACTTGCTGCCGGACGTGAACATGAGGCTCCGTCCGAAACTGCTCAAAGAACTGAAGCCTGGGACTCGCATCGTCTCTCACAGCTTCGACATGGGCGACTGGAAGCCGGATAAGAAGGTCGAAATCAACGGCCGAACTCTCTATCTCTGGATCGTCCCCAAAGACGGACAAATCAAGACAAATTGAGTTGAGCGTTCAAGATATGCAGGCTGCCGCGGCGCGTCGGGAACGACGCGCTGCGGTCCCGGTACGATACCTTACACGGCCCTCCGTTCCGGGAAAGAATGCGAGCTTGGACGAGACGGCCGTTTGCCCAGGTGATTCCCACCTCGAAACCGCCGCGTGCGCGGAGTCCGGCTACTTCCCCCTCCGGCCACGCGGAAGGCAGAGCTGGGAGCAGCCGGATTACGCCTTCATGGCTCTGTAAGAGCATTTCAGCGATGGCGGCTGTCCCGCCGAAGTTGCCGTCAATCTGGAATATCCATCCTTTGCCTGCCGGGTGGGTGTCAAAGAGATTGGGTCCCGTGCTTTTCTTCAGCAGCATAGTAAGGGACTCGTGGGCTTGGTCGCCGTCGCCCAGACGCGCCCAGAGTCCGATCGCCCACGCCCGGCTCCAGCCCGTATAAGCGCCCCCTGCCTGCAAACGTAATTCCAAGGATTTGCGAGCAGCTTGCGCCAGCTTGGGGTGGGAACGAGGAGTGATCTCCGCGCCCGGATACACAGGATACAAATGGGACATGTGCCGGTGTCCAGGCTCGCGCTCGGCAAAATCTTTTACCCACTCTTGCAATTGTCCGCGGGCGCCCACTTGGTAAGGTAGGATGCGCTCCCGCGCCTTAGCCAGCGTTGCCCGGAACTCGGCGTCGATGCCCAGCAGGCGCGCGGCTTCTATGCAATGAGCAAACAGCTCGCGGATTAACGCAATGTCCATGGTGCAGCCGTGGCTGGTCTGAGCCGGTCTTTGATCCGGCGTCAGGAAGGTGTTTTCGGTAGAAAAAGACGGGCAGGTGGTCAGCCTTCCATGACCGTCGTCGATGAGCCAGTCAAGGCAGAATTCGGCTGCGCCTCTCATTACCGGGTAGGCGGTTTGCGTCAGGAATTGCCGGTCCCCGGTGAACAAAAAATGCTCCCAGAGGTGCTGGCAAAGCCAGGGGCCGCTCATCGGCCAGTTGGCCCAGGTAGGTGAGCCGAGCCCAAAATTGCCTACGGGCGCTGACTGGCGCCACAGGTCGACGTTGTGATGGGACACCCAGCCGCGCGCGCCGTAGTTCACCCGAGCGGTTTCGCGACCGGTTCGTGACAGATCTGCGGTTAGCTGAAGTAGCGGTTCATGACATTCGCTCAAGTTGCAGACCTCAGCCAGCCAGTAATTCATCTGAACGTTGATATTGGCGGTCCAGTTCGAGCTCCAAGGGGGGCGCATGGACTCGTTCCAAATCCCTTGCAAGTTGGCAGGTTGCGTGCCGGGGCGGGAACTGGCTATGAGCAGGTACCGACCGAATTGAAAATACAGAGCGATGAGTTGCTCATCTGGTTCTTTTTCGAACGCCCTCAACCGTTCTCCGGTCGGGATGCTGCTCTTGTCTGGCCCGGGCAACCGGAGTTTCACGCGTCCAAAAAGCTTGGCGTGATCGATCACATGATCGGCGCGGAGCTTCGAGTATGGCTTGCGAGCCGCCGCTTGCAAACTAGCTTCACAGCGCTGAACGATAGCGGCAAGGGGAGTATCCGGCAGGTGGTCGAAGCCCCGGTAGCCGGTCGCCGCAGTAACAAGAATCGTGGCTGCGTTCGCCTCTTGCACACGCACCCGTCCACCCTCAGCGCTGACTTTGCCTCCCTCGGCCAGAACCACGGCCAGCGCGGCGAACCGCATACCCCTGCCTTCCGCATCTTCGTAAATGATAGGGTTCTCCGATTTCAGGTAGTTCGGGTCGACATGGGCAGGAGCTTTCCCGGTTAGCCGCAGCCGGCCGCCCTCTGTCGCCTCCGTCAGTGCGCGCAGGGGGCTTTCCATCCAAGCCTCAAAGCTCAATCCGGCATTCTGAGTGGAGGTGAGCCGAATCGCGATCACTTGGTCCGGCGCCGACGCTAGCGCTTCCCGGGAGTATTCGCAACCGCCAACGCGGTAATACACAGACGCCACGCCACTGGCAAGATCCAGCTCACGGCGATAATTCTCCACGCGCTCCGCATTTGGGAATTCCAGGAATAGATCCCCCAAAGGCATGTAGGACTCGTTATATGGGCCCTGCATCTTCCGGCACACTTTGTCGGCTTCGACGTAGTTTTCTTCCTGGAGCACCAGCCGGCGCACCTCTTGAAGATGCGCTTTGGCTTCCGGGTTATTCCAATCTCGCGGTGCGCCGGACCACAGCGTGTCTTCGTTGAGTTGCAACCGCTCTTTGGGGACTCCGCCGAAAACCATCGCTCCCAAACGGCCATTCCCGATGGGCAGCGCGTCGGTCCACAGTCTTGCAGGTTCCCGATACCATAACTTCAAGTCTGGAAATCTCGCCGCGCTGGCTATCTGGGTGGCTGCGGCGGCGGGTAGGGTCTTCAAAAATCCGCGGCGATTGAGTCTGAGCCCATTTTTCATAGCGCTAGGGTGGACTAAACTTCTTGTACCACGGTGGGGAACCAGTTCGCTTAAGACTAGATGGGCATCGCTGGCGCTAGGGTGGTGGAGGCGGCGGGAGTTGAACCCGCGTCCGAGAAAGCTCGCCGTGACAAGCCTACGTGCGTAGCCGGTTCGTATTCTCGGCGGCGTCCTGGAAACCGGCAAGCCTGACGCCACCCAGCCTGATTACTTTCGGCTAAGGGCTACAGGCGGAAGCCCTTTCGCCTATCCCGCCATATGACGCCTACCTGCTCCGATGCGGGCCTCGGAACAGGGGCGGCTACCTAGAAACTAGGCAGCGTAAGCAAACTGCGTGTTGGCAGTTTTTGGTTTTCCGATCGTTTTACGGGAGCTCGGAACCCGGCACGCCTTGCCACCACGATTCAATCCCGTCGAATCCGTTACGCCCCCTCTCCCCTCCATATTACCACCGATTCTTCGTTGCGTTACAAAGATTTACAGAGGCGCTGATCCAGTTTACGCGGCCGGCGCGTCGTCAATAACGGGAGGATGGAGAGCTATGAGGAACAAAATCCTGATCGCAATCGCCGGCGTGGCGCTTCCGGCGACACTGTTGTTTGCGCAAGGGCTCGGTCCCAAGCCGTGGAGGGGGCATCCCGGGTACGGACTTGGGCCCAAAGCATACAAAGAGTCGCTGGGCAAACGCCTCGGCTTAACGGAAGAGCAGAAAACGCAAGCCAAAGCCATTTTTGGCGCCGCTCGCGAGGAGGCGAAGCCCCTCCTCAAACGGCTCCGCAGCGAGCACGAAGCCTTATCCGCCGCCATTAGAGCTAACGATGCCGCTAAGATTGAGCAAGCGGCCAAAGCCCAGGCCGAGATCTTGTCGCAACTAACGGCCATACGCGGCAAAGCCATGGCGAAATTCTACGCAACCCTGACTCCGGAACAGAAAGCGCAGGCGGACCGGATGGAGGCGCGGCTCAAAGAGCGGATGCGAAACCGTGCTTTCGGAAAGCGTGGTTGATACGCTGGCCCATAACGCGCGGGTGCTGCACTGGTTAGCGTAGCCCCGCGCCTTTTTGTATCTGGAGCGGAGAGTTCAAGCCTCTATGGCTGCGGATTTCGCCGCCATGCGGCGGAACCCGCTCCAAAGAATAGCCAAGCTCAAGATGTAAGTTATGGGGATTAAAGGGTTTCCTATCCATGGAAGTCCCAGAACCCGCAACGAATGACCGAGCGCCTTGCCTGTGGTCTGAATCCCGAAAGCGCTGCAAATCAGCATCAACTCCGGGTCACGTTTCCGCCGCGCAAGCAAGCTGCTCCACAAAAACAAATTCAAAATGGCGGAAGCAAAACTGAGGTTTCGTGTCGCTCCCGTCATCCAGCGAGTCAAAGAAACCGGGGAGTATGCGACAGAAACCAGAAGCAGCATCACCAGCAACGCCCCTAAAGTGAAAAGGCGCAGCCTGGGAGCCCGCTGGCCCGAATCCCGCCCCGCAGCATACATGAGGCTGATAACGACGGAGAAGGATAGAACCTGGGTAATAATTTCATTGGTCCAATACAGATGAACGCCAAAATCAGACCATGCCACCAGCTTCCAGAATTCAGCAGCTTCTACAACAGTGATAAAAAAAGACGCAACCAGGAAAGCGAAAAGGAAGGGATATTTTTTCCAGCGTCCACGAAGGAAGATGTGAATGAGGAGGAGTTGGAGGGTGGCGCCGATGATCCCGGAGAAAGTCCAGATCAGGTTCTCAAGAATCATTGAGGGTTCTCCCTACTCAAAACAAAAGAGTCGGCAGAACCCTCCAGGACAATGGGATTCAAATGTGCGCTAAACCAGCCGGGCTCCCGGCGGATCATCCGGGGGCGGGAAGGGGCTGTGAGCCAGCCGAACTCCCGGCGGATCATCCGGGGGCGGGAAGGGGCTGTGGGCCAGCCGAACTCCCGGCGGATCATCCGGGGGCGGGAAGGGGCTGTGAGCCAGCCGAACTCCCGGCGGATCATCCGGGGGCGGGAAGGGGCTGTGAGCCAGCCGAACTCCCGGCGGATCATCCGGAGGCGGGAAGGGGCTGTGGGCCAGCCGAACTCCCGGCGGATCATCCGGGGGCGGGAAGGGGCTATGGGATGGCCCGATACTGTTACTCTGCGCCGCCAAGGCGAGCGGGCTACCCCCCGGCGTTCCCGCACACACAACCACCGCATAAACTAACAGCAGTGTAACACATACCGTTGTGCGGCCAACAATTCCAAGCATAGGGTTCAAACCTTTTCTCAAGTTCTCGCCCTAGTACGCAAGTACCGACACGTGTCTAAGGCGTTCCTCTTAAGTATAAGGGTGCGGCGATACCTATGCCATAGGAAATCAACCTAGCACTTTAGTACTGGTGTGAAGAAAAGGCGTATAGCCCTATTCGAATGAATTGGGGCGGGATATTTGGAAAGGCTCTGCCGGGGTGATGCCGGAAACTGGACGAGGGCGTTTCCCAGGCCACTCCAAGTGGATATCAGCGCACACCTCGTCCAGCATCTCCATGGTCGCCACGCGTGCTTCCAGCGCGAAGCAGGTGAGCAAAAGGTTATCGCACAACGTATTGATTACGCGAGGGATCCCTTGTGATCGCCGGTGAATCTCAGCGAGCATCTCGGGCGTAAATACAGTTTGGTGGTCCACGCCCGCCTTCGCCATCCGACTTTCGATGTATTCCCGGGTCTCGTTCGGCTGGAAAGGCTTGAGATTGCACCGCAAGACGATGCGCTGTTTGAGCTGGCGGAGGTTAGGAGCGTCGAGCTTCCGCTCCAACTCGGGCTGACCGGCCAGCACCGTCTGAATCAGCTTGCCTGTCCGCGGGTTTTCCAAATTCCCGAGCAGCCGTATCTCCTCGAGGACCTCCCACTCCAAATTATGCGCTTCGTCCACAATGAGAACTGTGGTGCGTCCCTGGTTAGCCTGTTGCAACAGTAACTGGTTTAAGGCGAATAGCACCTCGGTTTTCGAGTTTCGGTTGCAGCGCAAATCCAGGTCATAAGCGATCATCTCGAAGAACTGATCCGAATTGATGCGGGAGTTGAACAGGAAGGCAAACTCGAACATCTGGCTCTCGAGGTAATCACGCAGACACTCCAGCATGGTCGTCTTCCCCGTGCCGACCTCTCCGGTTAACACCACGTATCCTTTCCGGCTTTGGACCCCGTAGATCAGATTGGCCAGCGCCTCTTCGTGTTGTGGGCTGCGATAGAGGAACTGTGGATCCGGACTCAGGCTGAATGGGTTCGTCTTGAAACCGAAAAACGCGTTATACATGTCGGACTGGTGCGCTGCCGGCGCGTTTTCATCTTAACACGCCGTTCTGGGGCGACCTCAGGCGAATTCAATGGCTACCCATCCAGGCAGCGAAGCAGGTTGACCTCCGAGGAAAAGAATGCGCCGGGTTTTAGGAAATGGTAGGCCACTTTGGATTGCTTTGGAATAAGCCGAAATCCTACGCATCATATCCCGGTACGGTTCTGAGGCGGTGTCTACGAACCCTGACTTGGACTGAAGGCCGCAGCCCCATCCCAACGGCGCGACACAGGCGTTTGAAGAGCCGGCTAAGGAACGCACGCGGTCCAGCAGCGCCGCGACGCACTCTTTGACCTTTCCAAGCCCGGCGATCTCAGCGTACTTCAGATGCTGCGCAAGCAACGCCTCCGCATAGGAGTTTGCCGCTTTGACCAGAACCGCCGTCCCGGCGGGTTCCTTCCAGTGGAGGAGACGGACGATTTCCGGGGAACAGAAAAACTGCTTTTCGTTCCAGCGGCCTTCCATAACCGTTCCCGGCTCAGCCATTTCGGCAAAGGCGGGAGTAGCGTCTTCGAGGCGGGAGCCGTCCACGGAGCCTCGCGGAGACTGTTTCCAGGCCAGCTCCAGGCGCCCATTGCGCGCCACCAGCGTAGCAGTGCGGCTGAGGTAGACTTTCATCACTGCCGGAGAGATGGGCGCTGAGTCAGCCACCGCCACTACCTTCATGCGGCTGTTCGCGGGCGTCCCCATCAGCCTTTCGTCCGCCGCCTCGCCGGGACGCCGCAGCGGTCGGTCACCTTCCAAGCGCGCCGCCACTTCGCGAAACACTTCCGGACTCCAGCGCGTATACAGAAGCCCCGTTCGGAGCGCTCCCTTGAGAGCGCTTCCAGGGAGGTAGGGCCCTTGCTGGCCAGATGCGAAAGTAGGGATGAACAAGTGTTCCGCCCGGGTTTTCTCCCAGACCGCGGTGCTGGAAGGATGTTCGAAGGGTATACGGCGACCGGCGAAATTCTGGGCAAATCCGCCCCACGATGCGAAATCCAACTTCTCGGCCCGTTTGATTTGAGCTAAGTAACTCTCCAGGCGCGGACCCTTAGCCAGCAGCTTGAAAATGCGGGTTTGATCCAGAACATTGACTTGATCTTTCCAGATCATGTAGTCAATCGGAGCGAGTTCGCGTCCATCGCCGACGAGTACGGGGGTAAGGCAGGTCACGCGGTAGTTCATCGTGTCACCTCCGCATCGGGCTCGGGCGGCGCCTCGGATTCAGCCGGGCTTATGGCGGTGGCTTCGGTGGTTTCCACGGGCTCGCCTTCCGGTTTCGGGGCCGTCTGGGTTTCGATGGAGGGCAGGGAAGTGGCTGCTGGTTTCTTAAGCCGGACTGGAAGGCTGACCGCTCGCCCAAAAGCGTACAGAGGGTGCGGGAAGCCGCTGGGCGCTACGTCCCTCACCGAGCCGTTCAATTCCCCGGAGGCCGCCAGCACGGAGCCTTCCGCCACAAACCGGACCGAACGCTTCAAGTCACCGCTCCGGCTAGGACTCCAAGCTCGACCGGCGCGCACTAAGACCGAGTAGCAGCCCTGTTGCCAGTCCACAGGATCCTCAGGCGCGGGGCTATACAACGATAAAAGCCAGCGTGCGTTTGCCGGCTCCTCGCTGATCGGAAAATTACGGAACAACAGATTCACGAGCGTGCCCTCGCGAAACGTAGGACTGTCGGACCGTCCCCATCCCAGAGAGCGCTCCCCGCCAATTCCCGTGTCAGCCAGCCATCGAAACGCAGACCGCAAGCGTGTGCCCCAACTCGCTGCGTCTTCGGCGGACTGGAACACCGCTACGCCCCAGTAGCCGGCTTCCTCAGCGAATTCGAGGCAGGCCGTACGGTGCGGCGCTACTCCGGCGTTCCAGCGGTCGACCGCCGCGGCCGTGCGCAAGGCTACGCGAAAAGGACCATTGCCGCGGAACCTGCCGCCGGAAGCCACCAGGCAGCCGCTGGGACCGTCCACCAGCCAGCGGTCTTCCTCGATATTCTGGGAATTCAGAAGGGTCTCCATCACCTGGGTCGGGATAAACTGGGCGCCCGCCCAGCGCACGCGCGACGGAGCAGAGGGGGGAGGCCAGAGCCCCTTCGGAACGGGAACGAACAGCGTGTCGCCATGGCATGGGAACAGCGAGCTTAGACGCACCGAAGCCGTCGACACGGTGGCCGCAAACCAATCCTCAAGAAAGCCAAGCTGCTGCATCGCCGCTGTCACAGCAGAGTACAGGGTGTCGCTATGGCAGACGGAGTCTACGCGGTCGCGCGCGCCGCTTTCCGGGCCAAACCGCCATGGCCCAGTGGGGCGGAATCGAACGAGCAAGGCAGGCTGCATGATAGCGTCAGTTTAGTTTCTCGGCAAACGTAGGATCGTTGACCTGCTGCTGCAACTGCGCCAAGTTGGGAACGGCCGCCAACTCAGTTTCCGGGGCGCCCGCTGCGTAATATTCGCGGTTGCGCCACGTCAAGCGGAGATTGGCGAAGCTGACCCGCCCGCTGCCTCGTGAGCCGCCGCCGCCTAAGGTGTCATCTTCCAAAAGCCGCATGCCTTCGATCAGCTTCGGCAGCAAACCGCGGTCCGCGTCGGCCAGCAGATCTAAGACCGCCCGCATGCGGAAGCGCGCTCCCGCGGGAACTCGCTCGAGCGTGCGGGGATTCGCCTGGGACGTAATGCGATCCACGGCGTTCTCGCTCTTGACCTCGGTGAGTTCGTCATCCAGATGCTCCCGCATCTGAGGCGTGATGCTTTCCATCACCAAAGGGGCGTCGTAGACGGTGAGCCGGGCTGGGCTCGCCACCGTGGATTCCATCGGCTCGCCCTGAACGCGCTCCATGCGTCCGGGGTTCCGCCCAAAAAGCAAGCAGATGAAGTCGTCTTCCCGGTCGCTCTGGTGGATGCGCACTTCCTGTCCTTTCCGTTTCGACAGGTACACGAGCTCCGAGGGGACAGCCAAACCGCTGGCCTGCTCCAGCAGCGAGCGGATTCTCCCGCGAAGCGAGCTGCCGGGGATGTAAGGCCGGCCAAAAGCGTCCTTGACGACCGGATTATCCGCGCCGCCGATTTCGAGCGACCCTTTGCCGGCGCCAATGTGCAAGCCGGTCTCGCAAACGATCTCTCCCTCCAGAATCAACTTACCGATGAGTCTCAGTTCCATGATGTCCTCTACTCGTTATACGCGACGATCGCTTCAAACAGATCCCGAAAACGCTCGTAGCCTCGGGGCTCGTTCTTGCGCGTGACCTGGAGCAGCAGTTTCTCGAGCGTGTCGAGGCTTCGCAACTGATGCCTGGCGATGGTATAGGCCAGTCGCGCACGCAGCATGACAAACTCGTGCTGGCGTTCGTTTTCCGGCGCGCGGCAAGCGCGACGCACCGCATTGTAGAGCCGGCGCAGCTGGCTTTTGGTGCCGGAGTCCATGTCCCGCATGCGACTCACGACGGCGTGCGCCTGGTTATCGAGATACAGGCTGTCGGCGATCAACTTATCGAGGTCGATTTCCGGGGGACCTTCGGAGCGAAAGCTGCGGTCGGCGCCCCGAGCGCGGTCGCGGTCCCCGCCTTCCCGCGGAGGACGGTTCTCCCGCTGCGGGCGGGATTCTTTGGACTTGTTTTCGGTATTCGGTTCTGGCATGCGTCAAACCTTCGTTGGCGTAACAACTGGCGGTGTATCTACGGTGAGCCTCGCCCATTCCAGAGCCACGCGCCCGGTGGGCCGCAGCTTACGCTGGCCGCCGCTCTTGCCGGCCAGTTCCTGGAATACCTGGTTGCGAAGCTTTTGAAACTCGCGTTCCCGCGGCGCCTCCATCAGGCGATTCAACCGGCGGTGCAGGCGCCACGGCTTTTCAAAGGGGATGTCGCGTGCGCGCGGCGTTTCTTTGTAAAACGCGGCGACGTCGCTTAAAAACAGAGCCGGGCAGCCGAACTCGCGCACCATGCGCGCGAGGTCGTCTTTCAGCTCCGCAGTATAGGTCATCTGCCGCCAAGGCAGGGTGCGGTCCAGCAAGTGGAAGCAGTCTTTTTCGCTGGACTTGGCGATTTCGAGCCGGCGGCCCGCTTCCTGGTAAACAGCAGCCAGCGGAGCGTCAAGTTCCGGCGCGAGCGCCAAAGCCATGGAGATGGTCTTGCCTTCGGGTCCCGGGTAGTCGCGCAAGCCCTCTTCGCTGAGCCGGTGAAACATGCGCTGGATGCCGGTTGCAAGTTGGATCAGCGCATCCCAAGCGCCGTAGACCGCGAAGTCGTCCCCCCCGGAGTACAATATGGTCACTTTTCGCCAAAATTCAGGCATCGAACAAGCGACCTCGAGCTCGCCGGCGAAAAATTGCTTGTAGATCACCGATAGCTGGACATGTTCTTCGATGGATTCGGCGCGGCGGAGCCGGACGCCAAAATTGTCGACGTCGCCGCGCAAAACACCCCACACGGGACGGCCGTCGGCGCGGAAAGCCAGCGTTCGGCGGTCCGCCGGGGAAGCGGGGTCGTCTCCGGGGGCAGAGTGCCCGGCGAAAGGAATGGCGTCCCCGGAGGATCCGAGAGCCCAGGTATGTTTCCCACCGGCTACAAGGACGCGGCCGGGAGTATCCGGGGACCAGCCGACAATGTTGGTCTCCCGCAGCCGGACCACTAGATCCTCCGCGAAATACCGGTCCGCTTGCTCAGGGAGCGGGGGAACGCTGAATGGCTCCCAAAAGCCCTCTGCGGCATTCGCTGCGGGGGTGTGGCGGCGCCTTTCGATCTCATCGGTGAGCCGCCTGCGCACTACCGGCCATTCGCCTAAATTTTCCGTCGCTGCCCAAATCAGCCTCAGGGCGCCCTGGCTCAAACGGTCAATGTCCGCCGCCGCGGTAGCGAGAAACTCCTCGGCGGCGCTCCGGGATTCCTCGGGCAACACCAGCAAAAACTGTCCGCCTCCACTTGCTCCCAACAGCACTCGGGCTAGCCCCAGTTCCGCAAGCAGCGCTCGCGGCAAGACTTCGCTGAGCAAAGTGACCCAGTGAGACCGCCCCACGAGGGACCACTCGTCTTCCGTGCGCGCCGCAGTTGCCAAAAACAAGAACTCCTCGATTCCGAGGATCTTGCCCAGAAGGAAAACCTGTACAGACATGGGGGCGAAAGCCTTAACTTACCACATCTGGCGTGGATCTAGAAACTGGTCCTCTCCTGTCCTATACTTCCGCGGAGTTATGCTGGACACGAGCAAGGTGAATGGCTATGAACCGACGGGACGTTCTGAGATGTGGAATGCTCGCAGGCATCGGGCCGGCTGACGCCGCAACTCCGGGGCGGAGCGCCAAGCCCAACGTGTTGATCGTCATGGCGGACCAGCAGCGGGCGGGACTGACGCGAAGAAGCGGCTTCGCCCTGGATACGATGCCCGCTTTGGACCGGCTGGCGGAGCGTGGCGTAGCTTTCCCACGCGCCTATACCACCGCGCCGCTTTGCGTGCCGGCGCGGGTGAGCTTGCTGACGGGCCGGTGGCCGCACGCGCACCGTGTCCGGGAGAATCCGGGGGTCAAACATGCTTTTTTTGAGCAAGACCTGTTTGACGTGTGCCGCGCGCATGGATACCGGACCGGGCTGGCGGGCAAGAACCACTCTCACCTCACTGCGGAGAAGATGGACTATTTCCGCCCCTATTCGCACAACGGAGCGGTGAAGCCCACTCCGGTGAGCGCCGAGCAAGCGAAGTTCGACGCCTGGCTGACGCGGCTGAACCACGGAGTGGGAAAGGAGCCCACGCCGTTTCCGGTGGAGATGCAACTGCCCTACCGGATTGTTTCCGATGCGATCGAGTTTCTGAAAGGCGCCGGGGAGCATCCGTTTCTGCTGTGGGTGAGCTTTCCTGAGCCGCACAATCCGTATCAAGCGCCGAAGCCCTATTTCGATTTGTTTCCGCCGGAGAAGGTTCCCGCGCGGTGTTGCGGGGCGGAGGCGCTGGCCCCAAAGGGGTTCAAGTGGCGGTGGTTGCGGGGGCTGGAGGAGGACACCTACCCGGGTTATGACGATTACTGGCAGCGGACCAAGTCGAACTATCTGGGCATGCTGCGTTTGATTGACGATCAACTGGGGCGTTTGTGGGAGTTTTTGGAGGAGCGGGGTTTATGGGAAAACACCATTGTGGTGTATGTGTCCGACCATGGCGACTATGTGACGGACTACGGATTGATGCGCAAGGGGGTGGGGCTGCCTGAGGCGCTGGTTCGCATTCCCATGGTGTGGGCTGGGGGCGGGGTTCGGCGGCAGGATCCGGGTCCGGTGTTTGTGTCCCTAGCGGACGTGATGCCGACGCTGTGTGAGGCCCTAGGGGCGGAGGTTCCGCGGGGTGCGCAAGGGCGGAGCTTATGGCCGCTGTTACGGGGCGAGCAGTACCCGCGCGAGGAGTTTCGGAGCGTGTATGCGGAGGTGGGGTTTGGGGGATTGCCTTACGCCGAGGAGGACCGGCCGCCGTACGCGATGGCGCAGATGGGACCTCCGGGAGCGCCGAAGACGTTCGATGAGCTGAATTCATGCACGCAGAGCGGGTACATGAAGATGGTGCGGATGGGAGACTGGAAGCTCACCTTTGACTTGCTGGGCAACGGTGAGCTGTACAACCTGGCCGAGGATCCCTACGAGCTCAAGAACCGGTACGGAGATCCGGGTGTGGCCAAGGTGCAGATGCAGATGCTAGAGGAACTACTCGCCTGGACCATCCGCACGCAAGACAACCTGCC